>ENA-ORDA01000177-ORDA01000177.1-marine-metagenome-genome-assembly--contig:-NODE-177-length-66062-cov-6.165841_pt1 | contig 66062 bp, 60 predicted proteins | sample MGYA00237778_ERZ508506 | MGnify/ENA primary metagenome ERZ508506 (study PRJEB26177, sample SAMN06267891) | marine metagenome | isolation source: Monterey Bay, California, USA | place: Pacific...
GCGCTTCTATTAAGTTATTATCTTTTGAATCTTTCGAAATAGAATCCGTGAGTTTGCTTATCTTATTTTCTAATTCTACAACCTCTGGATAAGCTTTTAAAACCTGCTTTAGAATAGATTTTTCAGTACTTGAAACTATATCTTGTGCTAGATGACCAATTGTAATTGCTTTATCTTTTAAAATATTCCCAGAATCAGGTGACTCTTCTCCAAGCATAATTTTAAGTAAAGTAGTTTTTCCAGCACCATTAGGGCCGACTAAACCGGCACGCATTCCACGCTTCAAAAAAATATTTACATTAGAAAACAAATCTCCACTAGGGTATGCTTTTGAAATACTTTCAAGGCGAATCATATTATATAAGGCTCACTTACAAATTATCCCTTGAGCACTACCACCTTGATTCTTAATTAATTTTACGCTGCGGATTGTATTTATTAACTCTTTAGGGCCATTTACCTCTACCTTGATATAGTTATCTGAGTGACCAATTAGTTTTTCATTTTTATAGCTTTCAAATAGAACAGGTCTCCTATCTCCCATGAAACCTTCATAAAAGGACCTTTTCTTTTTATCAGACAAAATATGTAGCATTTTGCTTCTTTTTGATCGTTCTTCTTTTGGTACAACTCTATTAATTTTTAAAGCATCTGTATTGGGGCGCTCTGAATAAGTAAAAACATGTAAATATGAGATATTTAGACTATTTATAAATTCGTATGTTTTTAAAAAGTCTTCCTCTTCTTCTCCAGGAAAACCAACAATCACATCAACACCAATACAAGTATCGGGATTAATTGATTTTATAAATTCAATTCTTTCTTTATATAATTCCGTAAAATACCGACGTCTCATTAGCTTTAATATTTTATTAGATCCTGATTGAAGTGGAATATGAAAGTGAGGAGTGAATTTATTTGAGTTATGGCAAAATTGAATAATTTCATTAGTCAATAAATTTGGTTCTATTGAGGATATTCGTATTCTATCGATATCTTTTAATGTATCTAAATCTGTGATTAAATCTAAAAAATTTTCTGACTTATCTTTTCCAAAATCACCTATATTAACACCAGTTAATACTATTTCACGGATATCAGTTTTTGATATCTGCAGTGCAATTTCTTTTGTTTTCTTGACACTATCACTTCGACTTGCACCCCTAGCTTGCGGTATTGTACAAAAGGAACAGGTATAATCACAGCCATCTTGAACTTTTAGATATGAGCGTGTCCTTTCTCCAAATGAATACGACGGCATAAATTCTTTAGTTTGACTTATTTCAGACTGAACAATGGTAGCAGACGTTTTATTCAAATCAATTTTATCTAAATATTTTATTAAATTAAATTTTTCTTCTGCGCCGAGGACTAAATCAACACCATTTATTTTCGCTATACTTTCTGGCTTTAATTGAGCATAACATCCAATGATAGCAATAGCTGAACTAGGATTCCTTCTCTTGGCTTGCCTTATTAGCTTTCTCGCTTCTTTATCTGCATTCTCAGTAACAGAACATGTATTTATTACATAGAGATCTGCAAAGCCTGAGTATTTAACTTTTTCAAAACCATGATTTATAAATTCTCTAGAAATCGTAGATGTTTCTGAAAAGTTCAGCTTGCAACCAAGGGTATGAAATGCAACTTTTTTTGTAGGAGTACTCATCTGGATTTATATACTGATTAATTATTATTTAAATATCGTAGAAGAAAATACATTAAAAATTGTTTTTTCTTTATAAACCTGTTTAAAAGATTATTTTTCTATTTAAATTAAAAAATAGGTTTATCTGAAACGTATTTTCACATAAATTAACAAAGTTAAATATTTAATTACTTTTAAAAATAAAATGCAGGAAACTTAATATGAAAAATTTATCTTTTATCGAAAAGATTGATTCTGAGATTCAAAAACACCACTTACTCAACCACTCTTTTTACAAAGCTTGGAACGAAGGTGCTTTAGAACAAGAAACAATTAAAGAATATGCAGCGCAATATTTTCAACATGTTTCATCTTTCCCAAGATATTTGTCAGCAATTCACTCAAACTGTGATGATATTAAAGTAAGACAGTTATTGCTAGAAAATTTAGTTGATGAAGATAAAGGAGAAGAAAACCATCCAGAACTGTGGATGCGATTTGCCGAAGGAATGGGAAATACTCGTGAAGAAGTAAAAAATAAAATCACCATGAAAGAGACAAGTGATTTGGTCGATACATTCATGAGCCTTTCGAGATCTGAAAAGTATCATATTGGTCTTGCTGCGCTCTATTGTTATGAATCTATGCAACCTGAAATTTCAGAGACGAAAAAAGATGGCTTGCAAAAATTTTATAACATCGAAGATGAAAATACATTGAAATTTTTCACGGTGCACATGCATGCAGATAAATATCATAGAGCAATTGTAAGAAAGATGATTATTGAACTCAGTAATTCAAAAGAGAAGCAAGCTGAAATACTTGAGGCTGTAAAATCCTCTCTAGGGGTGCTAAACAACTTTTTAACTGGGATGGAAAGAGCGTACTGTTAAAATTCCAACAGACACTTTAGAAAAAAATAGGGCTCTTGTAGAAGGTGCCCTATTTTTTTAATCTCTACGGTCGGAAGAGTCTCGCCTATTAGACTTTCGTTGGTAACCTTGCCTTTGGTCTAAGACAATTCTGCGATCATTTTCTACATTTTTAGACGCTTTCCTTCTATGTGTTATTCTTCTGTATTCACCTCGACGATCATCATCATTTTCATCTCGCCTAGTAGAACCTCTTTCTATTTCTGTCATTTTTGATTCCTTTCAACTTAATGGTAACTCAAACAATTATGTTTGAGCTACCATCAAGATATATTAATCACGTTTAGAATGTAGGATCTACAAAAAGTGTAGAATCAGTCTTAACAAGCTTTACTTTTCCTGTCATGTCTAATGCGCTAACGGCTGTTTCTATCATTGCCATTTCATTATCATGAATAAAATCATCTGCTCTAGCGATATATGCAAGATTTTTCACAACCTTGTACCTATCTTCATCAGTTGTGAACATATCTTTAAGTGCGGCTAAAGAATTGCTGTATTGGCTAGTCCTTGCTGCTTCATCACCAAGATCGATGAATTTATCAATGACTTCTGCTTCAATTTGATTGTAAGCATCATCTGATAAATCTGGCAACATTACTTTGACATTGCCACGCATGGCTTCTTTTTCTGATTCATCTACTTCTCCATCTGCCAAGAATGACACACAGACAAAAGCATATACTAAATCGTGATGTTGACTCCAGTTTGCCATAAAATCCCCTTATATTGTTTGGTTTGGGTAATGGTTATTATATTAATATCTAACCGCAGACCACAAAGTATCTTTTTGAACAGTTAGACAACTACAAAAATTATCATAGGTTGAGGCCAAGGTCAAGAAATCTAGAAAATTACCTTGTCTTTTTTTTTAGATGGATTATTGCTTCACTTGCATACATATCGTATCTTTTATTTTCAAATGATAAAGAACTTTTAGTTTAGAGTCCTCTTTTAATTAAAATTCATAAAAATGGTAGAATGACAATGGAAACTTTCTATGCTTCACTTGTAAAGCTCAATCGCTTTCAATTTAAATACAGGACTATAATATCATTTTTTATCGTATTTGTTACTGTTATTTATATTGATATATTTTTCCATCAAAATTTTCTTGCCATTGCTGAATTTTTAGAATCCCAGTCAGGGATATCCATGCTTGATCATAAAAACGTTCCTTTAGATTGGGCTCCTGAAATATGGGGTGGGGTATTAGCAATGGTTCTTGGAACTCTAATAATTGTAATTGCGATTGCCGCTGAATCATCTCCTAAACTTATGGACCTATTTGTAAAAGACTGGCTAAGCTTAGTTTATGTCTGGTTTTTAATAATTGCCTCACTTCATGCGACACTCATTATGTTTTATATAGAACCACTTAATCGGTATTCTAGTGTTGTCTTAAATTCATACGTTTTCTTATTATTGGGCTCAGCGCTAACCCTCCCATATATATTTTATATTCTTCTCTATTCAAAAACGAGTAATGTTGTCTCAACAATTTCCTCTTTAATACAGGGCTTTGTTTTTGAAATGGAAAAACCTATGATCAAATCTGCAATGAACGGAAGTACTGATGTAGTTGAAGAATATCAGAAAGAAATTATGGGCTCACTTGACCAACTCGATGACCTCCTTGCATTCACAGAATTCAAAGAGACCCAAACAGATATTATTGGAGAAATAAGTAATATTATACAAACCTATATCAAACGAAAACCAAATTTCAATAATACTTTTTTCCAATTGACAAAAGCTATCAAATCAAATGCAACTTTTCGAACGTATACAGATGCCCAATACAGTGAAATGACCGAGTCAAAAACTTTTTATGAAGTCAAAACTTTTAGACTTTTAGGCAGCTCATATATTAAGATGATAACAAATGATAGATTTGATATTGCTTCATTAATCCCTGCAGAAATGGTAGATATTGGAAAAACTTGTCTAGAAAAAAAAGATGACACTATTTTGGGGCATGTAAATATAAGGTTCAATACTCTATTTAGATTTGCGATTAAACACGCATATAAAAATAATGAGCCACGAAACTTATACAATCTTTCTTTTCATTACTCAAATATGATTCAAGAATATATAAAAGCAGATAGAGTAGATATGGCAAAGTATTGCTATGATAAGTTTAAGTTTTATGCCAATGATATTTATAAAAATGCTCAATCTAACCCGGGCTTATATTTTGTTGTAGACACTCTTACTTTTGAACTTAGAAAGTGCCAAGTTCTGATTCATGAAAAAGATTGGGATAATGAAGATCAAATGGCCCTTCTTAAGATGATTTTACAATTAGATAAACCACCTGGATATTCAAAAGATGAAGTAGACAAAGGTATTCTTGGAGGGAATAATGGTACACGAAGAATACAAATAGGACTGGCACTTTTTTATATGTCTGTCGATAAAATTAATTTTGCATCAGAAATAGCAGAAGATTACTTAGATGATTTAGCTTATTTTGATGAAAAAACCTTTAAAGCCAATGTTGCAACTCAGTGTTTTTTACTTTCAATTTTCACACCTCATTTTTGGGAAGACACCGATAGGGGTACACTTAATATTTATTATGCTCCTGAAAAAGATCAAATAGAATCCTTTAAAGAACTTCTTTTTGGATTAATGGATAAGAGATTAGAAGCTTTAGAAAGAGATGTCAAATTTCTTTCTCTCGAGGTTGATAAGTTTATGCAAAAACGCCAACGCCAAGATGGATACTTAAATGACTTGGATAAAGAGAGGCTTGAAGAGTTACAATTAAAAATATCAGCAAGAGAAAGTTCTGATGATGAAATAGACATAGAATGGTCTATAAACCATGACCTTTTATATTCCTTGCTCTGTATTTCATTTTTTGCCGATCAAGAAATAGACGATTCAGAGAAGGATGTCATCTATAGAAGCTATAGTAAGTTTGTTCCCGATGTCACTAACGAGTCTTATAACCAAGATTTTAGAGTAGCCACTGATAAGTTTATAAGTCTTCAAAGTGAAGAAGCAAGGCAGAGTCAATTTGATCATTCATTGAAAATAATAAAAGAAGATGCTAGCACTACGCAAGATAAATTAGGAGATTTTATCAGCGCGTATATTGAAATAGCGAATGCTGACGAATTCATTCATGACAATGAAGTCTTATTGATTAAAAATGCAATTAAAATATGGGGTTTAGATTTAAATATTTCTAAACCTAAAAGTGGTGAAAAGCTAAATATTATATAATTTAATTATCTAGACAATGCATAGAAAAAAGCCTGAGTAAGGTTAGAAACATCCCCACTTACTGTAGCTAAATTATTTACCGCTGCTTTAGCAACCTCAAAATACACATTCCCACCGATTCCAGGGTTTTCTTTTACAATTTTTGTAAAATCTTCAAGCTTTAGGACACCATATTTTAATGAAGTTGTAGAATGTACATGCGCAGTTCTAATCGCATTGTCTAGAACAAGAGAAAATTCACCTATTCCAAAAGCTGGTGCTTCAACAACAAAGACGGTTGACTCTGTTTCTGGTTTTGATTCAGGCTTAGGATCCGTTGTCTCTAATCTGATAATTGATTTTCGTGAAGTTGCAAACCCACTTGATGTTTTAACCATCATTTCTTTAGAGACTTCAACCTGACCTTGAAAAACTAAAATCATAGTATCTCCTCTATCACCTTCTTTAAAAAGATGTGTTCCTGGCTCGCATGATTGTAAATCAACAACATCTGCTATTTTTTGACAATTCTCAAGCTTGACTTGGCTAAAATGGTTTATTTTTTTAATTTGTTCCGGCGTTGGCTTCATCATTTACCTCAAAACTAATGCTCTGTGTTTTTCGTCAATTACATAACTATCTGGCGGATTTATTTCTACAACTACATGCTCATCACTTGTTAAGCTAACCCCAGCACCATCTAATTGTTCTTTTATCATATTTCTTATCAATGGGCTTCCACTTTCACCCATTTGATCATCTAAGCTAAACCCTGATTTTCTAATAGCATATCCAACTAATAACCAACCATATTTGAACTTATAAAAAGCAGATATTTTATTATGAGTTTGACCTCCTAAGGCTTTTGGGATAGCGACTTCTTGCAGCCCTTGATCTCTTTCTTCTTGTACAATTAGATCATCAAAAAATTGAGGAACTCCAGGGTCAGTTACGTGCTTTGCTAGGAGGTGGGGAACATGTTCTTGCGGGATTACAATCTCGTTAGCATTTGCCCTTTGAAGGTGTGAGACATTATCAGAATTAATTACATGCACAACAACATTACAAGATTCCGAAATAGACTTCGCGGTAAGGCACGTTAAAACAGCTTTATCTTCAGCGGGTTCTTCATGCGGTAATAGACCCGAACTATCTGGTAAGATCATTAATGTATCTGCTTTATCAAGAAATGCCTTCTTAAGAACTGATTCTTGTGTACAGTTCTCAGATATATGCGTTATGTCTAACCTTTCAAAATTCCCAATATGTCTTTGAACCGTCTCTGCTTCTGTTTCATTAACTAGAATAATAATAGGGTTTGCATCTTTATTATCTTCAATGATTTTTAGAATATTTGGGACAGTACTGTTCCAACCTGCAATTATTAGATGTTTGTTAAATTTATTTTCATCCAAATTTTCATCTCCTTTTAATTTTTGGGCGACCAGTACAGAAGCAACAGCCCCTCCAAGTAATGTAACAACACCAAAGTTTAATAACATTATTATAATAGTAAGAAACTTACCAAGGTGCGTAACGGGACTAACATCACCATAGCCAACAGTAGTAAAGGTAACAATAGCCCACCAAAAGGTATGAAAAAAAGTATCAACCCAATTAGGCTCATCACCACCAAAAATAAAACTTCCTTCTGCATGCCCCGCGACGCTATCTCTGAACATATCATATTCGACAACTGTCAATGCAGAGGTAGAAATAATTATTAATATCAAAGACCAAACTGCATACCTAATTAATTCGTTTTCAGAGTATGATGACTTAAATCTTGATAAGATTATACTAAACCAACCAGAAGAGTCTTGAATAAATTCAGATATCTCTTCTTCAACTTCAATCGATTGAATCGCTTCTATCTCAGGAATTTTATTAAGCTTATCATATAAATTCTTATTAGCGTTAAGAACCTCATTTAACTTGATATCTTTAATATCCGAAGATTCAATATCGTGATTGTTTGAGTTTGATTTCATATTTAGTTTTCTTAACTCATTAATATAATGTTATTTTTTATTATTATGAGAGCTTTATAATTACTACAAAAAAAAACGATATGCAATTTAACTATGATATTCTTGAATTGATTTTACTTCTATTTTTTTTGAATCGAGTCTGATAGCTCTAACAACAGCTCCGGCACCAGAAAGAGTTGTTATTGCTAGAATGTTTTTTTGGATACAAGTCCTTCCAATGGACTCTTCATCGTATCTCGCGCGAGCACCCATAGGCGTATTAATCACAAGTTGCACATTTTTGTTTTTAATTTCATCAACAACATTGGGTCTTCCTTCACCTACTTTAAAAACAGAAGATGCTCTTATCCCATTTTTTTGTAATTCTTTTTTAGTACCTGAGGTTGCTAAGATATTAAAACCAATCTCAATTAAATCACGTGCTATTGGAATAATATCTAGCTTATCTTTTTCATTTACAGATATAAATACGTTCCCCCCAGTTGGTACTTTATTTCCGGCACTTATTAAAGCCCTCCTAAACGATTCACCTAAAGTTTTAGAAATTCCCATAACTTCTCCTGTTGATTTCATTTCAGGGCTAAGAAAAATTGATTCCTCAGGAAATTTATTAAATGGTAATACAGCTTCTTTCACTGCCGTATATGGTTTATTATCCCAAGGATCTAAATCAAAACTAGAAAGAGGAACACCAATAGCAAGCTGAGAAGCTATTCTAGCTAAAGGAGTATTGGTTGTTTTACTTACAAATGGAATAGTACGACTTGCTCTTGGATTTACTTCCAAAACAAAAACTTCACCATTTTTATAAGCAAATTGTAAATTAATTAAGCCTTTAACATTAAGCCTTAATGCTAAAGCATTTGTTATATTTAATATTTCATCTAATGCTTTAGTTCGTATATTAAATGGAGGCAATACACATGCGGAATCGCCCGAATGAATTCCGGCCTCTTCTATATGCTGCATAATTGCTCCGATGTGAACAGTTGAACCATCTGATAATGCATCTACGTCAAATTCAAAAGCATCTTCTAAAAATTCATCTATCAAAATTGGGTGACCTGCTGTAACATCTGCAGAGCGTGATATATAGTCAATCAGCTGATTTTTTGAATAAACAATTTCCATCGCTCGACCTCCAAGTACATAACTTGGACGAGCAAGAACAGGGTAACCAATTTTATCTGCAACTTCTATTACTTCCTCTAAAGTTTTTCCAGTTCCATATTTTGGGCATAGAATATTTAATTCTTTAAGAATTTTTCCAAATTTTTCTCTATCTTCAGCTAAATCAATACTCTTGGGTGAAGTTCCAATTATTGGCGCACCCGCCTTAAGCAATCTATTTGCTATTTTTAGTGGGGTCTGTCCACCGAATTGAACTAAAACACCATCAGGTTTTTCAAATTCAATAATATTTAATACGTCTTCATATGTTACAGGTTCAAAGTAAAGCCTATCAACAAGATCAAAATCGGTACTTACCGTCTCTGGATTACAATTAATCATTATCGTTTTTACATTTTGATCTCTAAGACCATATACTGCCTGCACACAACAATAGTCAAACTCAATTCCTTGACCTATCCTATTCGGACCTCCTCCTAAGATAACAACTTTTTCCCCCTCAAGAGGGCTTATTTCATTTTCATAATCATAAGAAGAATAACAATAAGGTGTTTTTGCTACAAATTCTGCAGCACAAGTATCTACGACTTTGAATGATGGTTTAATCGATTGCTTATCTCTCTCTATTCTAATTTTATCTTCAGAAGTTTTAAGAAGTCGGCTAATCTGAATGTCAGAAAAACCATTTACTTTTAAAGTTCTTAAAGAGTCTTTTTTTGAGATTTCAGTTAAACTTTTTATTTGATTTAAAAACCAAGGGTCAATTTTTGTAAGTCTATGAATTTCTTCAACTGATTCTCCACTTAAGAATGCTTCTCGAACTTTCAACAGCCTGAAACTAGTTGCGAATCTCAATGTAGACATATCGAGTGATTTAGATCTTATTAAATCCGGATCTTCATGTAAACGATTTTTTGCCTCTAGTCCATCAAGTCCAACTTCTAAAGATCGGAATGCTTTTTGTATGGATTCCTTAAATGATCTTCCGATTGCCATCACTTCCCCAACGCTCTGCATTTGCACGCCCAAATGTCCTGTTGCAGATGGAAATTTTTCAAAGTCAAACCTCGGTATCTTTGTGACAACATAATCTATAGAAGGTTCAAACGCTGCTAAAGTTTTTCCGGTAATTTCATTCGTTAATTCATCTAATTTATAGCCTACAGCTAATTTTGCTGCAACCTTGGCAATAGGAAAGCCTGTTGCTTTAGATGCAAGTGCAGAAGACCTACTTACCCTCGGATTCATTTCAATAATGATACATCTTCCATCCACAGGATTAACTGCAAACTGCACATTTGAGCCGCCAGTTTCAACACCAATTGTTCTCAAACATAAGATTGACCAATCTCTCATTTTCTGAAATTCTTTATCCGTGAGTGTCATCGAAGGCGCAACCGTAATAGAATCGCCCGTATGAACACCCATTGGATCAATGTTCTCAATTGAACAAATTATTATAGCATTATCTGAGCTATCGCGAATTACCTCAAGCTCAAACTCTTTCCAACCAAGCAAAGACTCTTCTATTAAGACTTCTTTAATTGGACTAGCATTTAATCCTTTTTCAACCAGTTTTTGGAACTCTTCATAGTTATATGCAACTGCACCTCCAGTACCGCCTAGGGTATACGAAGGTCTGATAATCATTGGAAATTTAATTTCGGTTAATAAAAGCTCTGCCTCCTCCCATGAATGAACAAAACCTCCTTGAGCAGTATCAATTCCGACATTATCCATCTCTTTTTTGAATCGCTCTCGATCTTCAGCTTTTTCAATTGCTTCAATCTGTGCACCAATTAATTTGACATTATATCTTTTTAATATACCTTTTTTATCTAGCTCAATAGCTAGATTTAAGGCTGTTTGACCTCCAACGGTTGGTAATATTGCATCCGGTTTTTCTTTTATTATTATTGCTTCAAGGAAATCTACAGTCAAGGGCTCTATGTAAGTAGCATCAGCTAATTCTGGGTCTGTCATAATAGTTGCTGGGTTTGAGTTTATAAGTACAACTCGGTAACCTTCTTCTTTCAGTGCTCTCGTCGCTTGCGTTCCAGAATAATCAAATTCGCATGCCTGTCCTATAATTATTGGACCAGCACCTATAATTAAAATAGTTTTTAAATCCTGTCTCTTAGGCATTTTTCATTAGTTTTATAAAGTTTTGGAATAAATACTGACTATCATGTGGCCCTGGACTTGCTTCAGGATGGTATTGAACAGAGAAAGCTCTCAGGGCATTTGATTCTAACCCTGCAGAAGTGCCATCATTTAAATTTATATGGGTTGTCTTCACATTATCAGGTAAACTATCTAAGGAAACGGCAAAACCATGATTCTGACTTGTAATTTCAACCATGCCTGTATTTAAATTTTTAACAGGATGATTTATGCCTCTATGTCCAAACTTCAATTTAAAAGTTTTAGCTCCTAAAGCTAATGCAAGGATTTGATGTCCTAAGCAAATTCCAAAAATTGGATATTTACCTAAAAGATTTTTTACTAATTTGATAGCATAGGAAACTGCGGATGGATCACCAGGACCATTTGATAAGAAAACACCATCTGGAGCAAATTCCAATATCTCTTTATATGAGGTATATGCTGGAAAAACTTCAATATTGCAATCATTTTGACTCAAAAGACGAAGTATATTAGTTTTTATACCGAAATCAATTGCCGCAACCCTGAAAGTTTTTTCATCATTATCTTTATAGGTATATCGGTTTTTACATGTTACATCTTTTGCTAAGTCTAGACCAGTCATACTTGGACTTTGGGACAACTTTTCTTTAAGAGTGTTTATATCTAGGTTTTTTGATGAGATAATGCCATTCATTGAACCGTTATCTCGGAGATGTCTCGTTAGAGATCTAGTGTCGATTCCTTGGATTCCAACAATATTATTGTTTTTTAGATAATTACCTATAGAATCTAGAGATCTCCAATTAGAAGGTAAGACTGTCTCTTCTTTTATTACAAAACCAGCAACTTGAATTCTATCGGATTCAATATCCTCGTTATTAACTCCATAATTCCCTATATGGGGATTTGTCATAGTTACAATTTGTTGAGAATATGATGGATCAGTTAAAATTTCTTGATAACCTGTCATACCTGTGTTAAAACAAACTTCACCAACGACTTCACCTAACGAACCAAAAGAAAAACCTTTAAAAACTCTCCCATCCTCTAAAAGTAATAAAGCTTTCTTCATTAAACTATTTTAAGATTATCAGACAGTATGCGAAATTTTTAAAAATAATTTTGTATTTTCAAATTTCATAATTGAATTTGATACTGATTTAATAAAACATACATAAACTTTATAGATATATTTTTAGATTATTTTAAAAGAACTAAAACTTTACAATTAGTCAATAAACCAAACTTTTTTTCTGCATCTCTAATTTTTTCAGCGTCAAAATTTGAGACTGTTAAATTAACTGTGTCATCACTGGAAACAGCTTCAATAAAAATTGGATTACTACCAACTCGCCTCGTAACATTACCATCTTCAATTGAGTGGGCATAACCTATTGGTCCTTTGTTAACCGACCTTGATCTTGTATAGTGCCTCGGACCATATACTAACTTATCAGCTTCATTAAATACTTTTGGTACCATTGCTGGAATATGATAAATGTTTCTTGCGTCAATCACAATTCCAGAAATTCTTTCAGATTTAGGAACTGAATTTTTAGTCATTAAAAAGGTTCTTTCAGAAATATTTTCATTTAGATGCCCACTTGCGTCTATCAGTATCTCGGCGATACCTGACATTTTAACAGCAAGAGCAACTACAACTTCTTTTTTTTCTAGGTATTCAACTTCACCTTGTTGATAAGCGCTTTCAACCAAGGACCTAATTCTGTTTTCAGTTAAGTGATCTCCCAACATCAATTCTCCAACAGTACGACTATCGAAATTAACGAGCCTTACAAGGTCTAGTAGATTTTCTCTCGCTAATGCTCTGGCTTCGCCTTTTGAAATCTTTAAATTTTTCTCAATAATTTCTAGATCTCCAGATTTAGATCTTCGCTCTACTATTGAAGAAGCTCCTCTTGCCAAGATAATTCTATTCTTATAATCTATAAAACCATACTCTGTTTTTAAAAAAGATGACTTGGGGGATTCAACACCAAAGATGAGTGCCAAAAAAATTTGATAACTTATTAGATGCTTGAGCATATGACTTTTTTATATTATCCTTAGGCTATTGGTAGCATTAAGTTAATAAAACTGAATTAAAGAACTAAATTAAAGTTTTCTTAAAAATATAATTATTGTCATTAAAAAAAGATGAAAACCATAAATTATAAATAGTATTTTTAAAGTGTCCAATAATGATTTTATGGCTCCGATTTATGATTATAAAAAAAATTTTATTCATTTTATTTCTCAATACAATATCCTTTAGTAATGAAAAATTTAATGATACTCAAATTGTGATCATGTTAAAAGAATATTTTAAGGAAACGCCAAACGCTCCGACTTTAATAGGACATCGGTTTTATCAAAATCGAAATAATAGAATTATTCAATTAGAAGTAGATGCAGATTTTGAAGATATAAATACCTCATTACTCTTCAGCTTCAAAGCAATTAGCTTAATAGCTAATTTAGCCAATAAAGAGTTCAATAGAGGAATCCTCATATTACATAGTAAGCCAAATAATCTACCTGTTATTGCAGAGACAGGTATTACATGCGCTCAGCAATTTTTTATTTTTGAAAAAATGGGTGAAAAAAAGTGGCGTAAAGATTGCTTATCTATAAAACATAACTAATTATGAAAATCATTCTTATTTTACCCTTAATACTTATTGCTCAAATCGAAAACCAAGTCCGTGACGACAACCCCGGTTTGTTTAAGAATCAAAGAGTTTTTCATATTCCACCAAAACCATTATTTAAAGATAGAATACACAAATTAAATTTCATTACAAATATTCCTGAAGATTCAATAGTTACATCAAGCTTATTTTTTAAAACAGATCTAATGAATTATTATCAAGAAGTACATCTATTAGGAAAATCAGGATCATATACCTTTGTTTATAACCCTAAAAAATACCCGGGAAAACGTTTGCAGTATTACTTTACTATCAAAACATTTAAAAAATTATTTGGAGTACCTATTAATGATAATGGAGAATTACAACCAGTTGATAAACTCCTTATTAATCCAAAAGAGCACTTTAACCAAAAACGTCGATTGAATGAATGAATCCCTTTGATCGGATAAAAGAATTAAGGGAGATCCTCTCTGAGCATAATTTTAAATATTATATCTTAGATAACCCTATAATTTCAGATTTAGAATATGACTTACTATTTAGGGAACTAGAAAATTTAGAAAAAAATAATGAACAGTTCATAAGTTTAGATTCACCAACTCAAAGAGTTGGCTCAAAACCTAATTCTAAATTTGAAGTTGTCCAGCATAGACTTCCAATGCTTTCTTTGGCTAATGCAATGAATGAAGATGAACTGATTCAATTTAACGAGCGAATAAAAAAAGGATTAAATAAAAATAGCTTTGAATATATTGCCGAACCAAAACTTGATGGGCTAGGTGTTGAATTAATATATGAAAAAGGGGTTTTCGTAAGAGGATCTACTCGAGGAGATGGTCTCAATGGTGAAGACGTGACGCTCAACTTAAGAACAATAAAATCACTCCCTCTTAAACTTCGTAATACTGAAAAAAAGATTCCAGATCTATTAGAGGTTCGTGGTGAAGTTTTTATACGTAAGAAAGACTTTGATAGTATGAATAAGTCTCAATTAAAGAATAATAAACCTCTTTTTGCTAATCCCCGAAATGCAGCGGCAGGGAGCTTACGTCAAATAGACCCCTCGGTTACAGCTTTAAGGCCTCTATCTATCTATTTGTACGAAGCTGGTGTAGTTGATGGAGAGAGTTTCGATAACCATATCGATTTTTTGATGGCCCTAAGACTCTGGGGGCTACCAACAAACCCTCTAATTGAAAAAGTAGAGGGAGCTAAAGGAATAGTTGAATATCATAAAAATTTAGAGCAAATCAGAAATACGATTCCTTATGAAATAGATGGTTCTGTCCTAAAAGTAAATGACTATGAGTTTAGAGATGGATTAGGAACAAGAAGTAGATCGCCTCGCTGGGCAATAGCTGGAAAGTTTAAAGCTCAGCAAGCAACAACAGTAGTTATGAGTATCAATATCCAAGTTGGCCGAACAGGAGCACTTACTCCTGTTGCAAGCTTAGAACCTGTATTTGTCGCAGGTGTTACAGTTTCTAATGCAACTTTACATAATCAAGATGAAATAGATAGAAAAGATATTAGAATAGGAGATACTGTCATAATTGAACGTGCTGGTGATGTTATTCCAAAAATTATTAAATCAATCTCTGAAAGAAGACCAAAAAATTCAGCTCCGTTTAAAATTCCTGAATTTTGCCCTGATTGTAAATCAGATGCCTATTTTAACGTAGATGAAGCTATTTTGAGATGTCCTAACACTTCTTGCCTGAGCCAAGTAAAAGGAAGAATACAGCATTTCTGTTCTAGAAATGCGATGGATATCGATGGGCTTGGTAAGAAAATCATTGATCAGCTGGTAGAACAAAAGTTAATCCAATCCATATCTGGAATATACTCCTTGGTTAAAGAGGATTTACTAAAACTAGAAAGACTTGGTGAAAGATCAGTAGAGAACCTTTTAGCATCAATTAATGAATCTAAAAAAACTACTTTTTCTAAATTCATATTTGCATTAGGTATTCGAAACGTTGGTGAACATATTTCGAAGCTACTAGAAAAATATTTTAAAGCTGACCTTGAACAATTCATGAATTGTTCAAAAGAAGAGATTGAATCAATTGAAGGGATTGGGAGTATAGTTTCAAGAAATATTGAGAGCTTTTGGAATGAGACAAATAACATTAACACTGTTAGAAAATGTATTAACTCAGGGATAACATTCACTTATGAAAAGAAAGAAGCTGATCATTATTTGAGAGGAAAAACTTTTGTTTTTACAGGAACATTAGAAACTTTAAATAGGTCTAGTGCAAGCAGTACTGTAGAATCTTGGGGTGCGACAGCTTCAGGATCTATAAGTAAAAGAACTGATTATTTGATTGCTGGACTAGGTGCAGGTTCAAAATTAAAAAAAGCAAAAGAATTAAATATCAAAATCCTTACCGAATCAGAGTTTTTAAAAATGGCTAATAATATTGAAGATTAAAATTTTAATATTTTTTATTTTATTTATAAATATATTAATCAGCTCAGACATTGCTATTGAAAAAATTGCAAATGTACCGGCAAAGTCTCTTTACATCACTCAGCCAAGGGAGGAAACAAGCCTATTATTTGTTTTAAATCAAAAAGGGAAAATTTTTATCCTCAAGGATAATAAAATTATAAAAAAACCCTTTTTAGATATTACAGATAGAGTGCATGGATCCTTGACTCCTGGAAGTGAAGAGGGACTACTTGGGCTAGCATTTCATCCAAAATATCAACAAAATGGATATTTTTATGTTAATTATGTAAACAAAAATGATTCATCAATTGTTTCTAGGTTTTCAGTAAGTAATGACCCCGAGATTGCAGATGTAACTACTGAAAAAATAATATTAAAAGTTAACCAGCCTTTTGGAAATCATAATGGTGGGCATTTAGCTTTCGGTCCTAAAGATAATATGCTTTATATTGGCTTCGGTGATGGAGGTAAGTCTGGAGATCCATTTAATAACTCTCAAAACTTGAATACTTTTTTAGGATCTATCTTAAGAGTTGACGTTGATAATGGAAACCCTTACCAAATTCCATCAGACAACCCTTTTTATGAACAAGAAGGTCGAAAAGGAGAAATATTTTGCTACGGTCTACGTAATCCGTGGAGATTTTCTTTTGATAGGGAGACTAATGATTTGCTCATTGGTGATGTTGGACAAAATAAATGGGAAGAAGTAAACTGGAATACATGGAGTAAAGCAAAAGGTGCAAACTTTGGTTGGAGGACAATGGAGGCTGACCACTGCTTTAATCCCGAAGATTTTTGTGATACTTCCGGGCTTTCTATGCCAATACATACATATCCAAATAATGCTGCTTATATGAGGATCTTAATGGGAATGGACGAATCTGAAGCAACAGGATGCTCTGTAACCGGAGGGTATGTTTATCGCGGAAGTAAAAAGTCCTCTTTCTGGGGAACCTATATTTTTGGAGACTACTGCACGGGTCGGATATGGGCTTTTGATTATAATAAGGGAAAGGTTTCTAACTTTCAAAATATTAGAAAAAAATTAAAAAGAAATAGTGAAAATTTACCTTTATTTATCTCCTCTTTTGGTGAAGATAGTTCTGGCGAACTCTATGTAGTAGATTACCTAGGATCTATTTATAAATTTATTATGCGCGATCAATAGGGTTTTTTAAACAATGCGAATAGAAATGGCTTTAATAAGCTTTATATTATTGTTTGATCAATAGCATAAAACTCTATAGAGAAATGCCTAAAATGAAAAATAAGACCATAAATTATGAGTGATTTAGCAATAGAAATACGTGGACTAACCAAATCTTACAAAGATGTAAATGCGTTAAAAGGTGTTGATGTTTTAATAAAAAAGGGGGAGTTTTTTGGGTTACTCGGTCCGAATGGTGCTGGTAAGACAACTACAATTAATATTTTGACCGGTCTAGTCTTTCGAGATCAAGGAATAACTAATGTTTTTGGCAAGGATACTGTAAAGGACTTCAGGTTTACTCGTTCTAAAATTGGAATTGCAGCACAAGAATTTTCAGTAGATTGGTTTTTTTCTGTTGAGCAACTATTATTTTTCCATGCAGGGTATTATGGTATCAGAAAAAAAGATGCTCGTCCAAGAATCGAATCTCTTTTATCACGCCTTGGGCTTTCTAAAAAAAGAAACTCAAAGTTAAGGCAACTATCCGGAGGAATGAAAAGACGTTTCCAAATTGCAAAAGCATTAGTGCATGATCCTGATATTATTATTTTAGATGAACCTACAGCCGGAGTTGATGTTGAACTCAGAAGAGACCTCTGGGATTATTTAAAAGAGTTACACTCCAGCGGAAAGACCATATTATTAACCACTCATTATATTGAAGAAGCGGAGCTTCTATGTGAAAATGTAGCAATAATTGATCAAGGAAAAATTTTAAAAGAAGGATCACCTAAAAACCTCACTAAAAAATTTGGTTCTGCAGGTATATCTGTAAAAGTCTTAAAAATCAATAAAGAAATAAAAACTACATTAAAAAATTATAAATACTCAATTGAAGGAAATCAAATAAATTTTTCTGTAAAAGATCCAGACATCTTATTACCTGAAATTATTCAGGTTCTAACAAATTCGGGTATCAAAATTCAGAAAATTGAATCCACAAAATCATCCCTTGAAGATGTTTTTTTAGATTTAACAGGCAAAAGGTTGAATGAATGAATTGGATTGGATTAAAAACTTTAATATTCCGAGAAGTCGGCCGATTTTTTTCTGTCTATAGGCAAACGGTTTTACCGGGTTTAATAACCTCAGGGCTATATATTGCTATTTTTGGATTTACTTTAGAACAGCGAATTTCAGAAATCCAAGGAGTTCCATATACCCTTTTTATCTTGCCTGGGTTAATTATGATGAATACTCTTACAAACGCGACATCGAATACATCTTCTTCTATTTTACAAATGAAGCTCTTACAACAATTACCAGATTTACTTACAGCTCCCTTATCAGGGATAGAAATTGCACTAGCCTATATAATTGGAGGAGCGGTTAGGGGTCTAGTAAATGGTTTACTCGTTTTGCTTCTTGGCGTAGTATTTGTCGGAATGCCCGTTTATGATCCTATTGGAACAATTTTGTTTATCTTTCTAGTTTCATGGGCTTTTTCAAGTATGGGTTTACTAATTGGTCAAATTGCTGAAAGCTGGGACCAATTAGCAATGATGCAAAACTTTTTTTTAACCCCATTAAGTTTTCTAGGCGGTATTTTTTACTCAATTAATATGCTTCCAGAATGGGCACAAACGTTGAGTTACATAAACCCTATTTATTACATGATTAACGGTATACGATATACAATATTAGGTATCAGTGATTCCTCTGTTTTTGTTAGTTTTGTTATGGCTATTTTTCTGACAATTATTTTTACTATTTCTGCGATTGCTCTAATGCAGAGTGGCAAAAAAATAAAATATTGAAAAAAGGTTTATTGGGCTTGTTTTTAATGTCTGTTGTGATCGCTCATAACCCTGAAAAAGATTCCATTAATTGGAAACAATATCTCCGACTAGGAGGAGTTAATTCTAGTATTTTTGAAAAAGGAATTACGGGTTATACCAGATATAAGAGAACAACCTTAAAAACATTTAAAGATTTCAGATTATATATACATTACTTTGATAGCAAAACAGAAGTACGAACCAGATACAAATCAAGTCGCTTTTTTCTAAATTTTAATAAATATTACACATTTAGCACTATTAAGTATGAAAAAAATACAATGCTAAATGGGAATCTCAATTATAATTATAATCAAGGGCTCGGCTTCTTTATATTAAAAAATAAGACAAATAGTATGACCTTTGAGATAGGCCCTTCATTTGATAATTCTGATTATTTAAATAGTCAAATTAGAACTTCATATTTAAAAAACAGCTATTCAATTGATATCATTTTAAAAAAGTTTAAAACAAAAGTTGAAATTGATTACCTTTATGAAATAAGTAAAAATCTTCAAAAAGAAGCAAATTCTAAGCTACAACTCATGGCAGAAATTAGTTTTTTTATTAATAACTCAAATAGTATTACTATTGGTATTTTTCAAGACTATTTAAATAAAACAATTGAAAATAGGTCTTTATCAGTTAGTTACTCTATCTCGAAAGCAATTAACGTAAAAATGTAATGATTAAAAATATTTTTCTACTTTTAGTTTTTATCAGTACTGTCTTCCCGGTAAAGGCTCAACTTGATACTAGCTTAACTCTAGAAAAAAAAAAGCTAGTTATTCTCCCATCTCAAAATAAAGAAACTGATTTTATAGCGGATAAGGTTTTATCTATTATATCTTCTCAAGCATCATCTATTGGAAGATTTGAAATAATCGATAGAAATATTGTCGATGATATCCTCAAAGAGCAAAAATTTCAATTATCTGGATCTGTTTTAGATAAAGATATTATTGCTATAGGTGAATTAGCAGCAGCAGAAGAAGCTTTAATATTAGAAATTATACATTTTGGTCAAAAGGGTATTCCACTTGAAAAAAAAAATAGAGATAATAAGTCAGAAGAAGATCATGACGAAACATTATTTTCATGGTTTGTAAAAACAGCTGTTAAAGCCGCAATAGAAGAAAAGAAAACTATTGATACATTGAGGATTGGGCTTCAATTAAGAAATAATATACAAACTATAATTGAGGCAAATATTAAGTTTATAAATATTGAAAGTGGAACATTATTAAAATCAATACCCATTTCAGCTTCATACACCGGTGGAAATAAAGATGCTTCTCTCCTTAAAGTATTCAATAGCTTAACCAGGCAAGTGAGATGGAAGCTTAAAGATCTCTATATGATTAATAGCGAGATCATTGAAATAGAGAAAAGAAATGTTACAATATTTTCTGGGAAAAATTTAGGATTAAAAAAAGGTGAGATCTTTGAAATAAGTTCATCAGATCAGTTGAAGACCTATAAAGGAAAGAGTATCACATTACCCGGAAAAGCAAAAGGGCTTATGAGAATTATCAATGTTGGACCAGATGCAAGTATTGGAAAGATTATTAGAAAATGGAAGAATATTAATCCTGGAGATAAGGCTTATGAGTTAAAAAACGCGCCTAAAGTAACATCTCTTAACTTTTCTTTATCAAGAGAAAATAAATATGAACTATCTGGAAAATTTATATTTAACACTTTCAGTGATCTCTCTCCAAGTATAAATGGATACCTTGGTTCTATAAAAGATTCTAGAAACGAAATGAACGGATATTTAGGTTTTGGTACAAACCTTGAATATCGATTTCTCTCAATATTTGGAACGACATATTCAACATCTCTTGAATTACCAGCTCTATTTTCTTTTAGAAATGATGATAAAGGTCACAATGTTGCTTCTTTTTTATCAGCTCCATCAATTAACTTTAATATAGCTATTCAAATTTCACCATATCGTGATTTATTTTTATCAACAAAGTATACTTTTACACAAGTACATGGACCCTGGCAGTGGCAAAAAAGTACTGGAGAACTCAACAAAGAAGGAAATAATATTACTGAAACAGAGCCAGCTGTTTGGACAGGAACAGAACCAAAATTCAACCTACCGGGTCTTTACTTTTCAATTGGTTTACGAAGAATCAGTTTTTAATCTATTAGAATGGATTTATCAGAGTTAATTGGAAATATGAATTTGGAATAACATTATTTCTATAGTCTTCTATCGACTGAGCCCATCCATAGCTAAACGTTAGAACAGGTAATGTTGTAAGAAGTATCGAAAATCTAAACTCCGCACCTGCTTGAATGATAAGCTTCTGATGATTTTCACCTGGAGTCCAAGCATCTGCAAAATCTGAAATTAGCGCAACTGTTGGCCTTCCAAAATTGATAACTTTTAAAACTTCAATAATATTTAAGGGAAGAACTGGAGCTCTAAATTCTACTGAACCCATATAGGCATTTTTACCCTTCCTTGATTCTCCACTATAACCTCTCGGAGACATATATTCACGACCTGGGGTCTGGGAGCCCATCAAATAAAAATTAGAGATATTAAATATCCCCAATTCCTCTTGATTAGGGATATCATTCCCATGTATTGATTCTAAGCGATGACGTGTATAAATAGAGAAAGGCCCTAGCTTTTTGTTTATATAAAAATCTAAATCAATTTTCATATAATCAAAGTCTCCATATTTAAGAGTTCTTTTTATTTTTGTATTAAATCCATAGCCTTGATCTGGATTATAAAAATTTTTAGTGTGACTTCTTTTATTCACAAAAAGATAACCTAAATTAAAACTACTTTCTCCTCCAGCTTCAGGATCATCAAAAATATCTTGTGATGACTCTTGAGAAATAGTCTGAATAGTTCTGTTTACACTTTGGAGAGAATAGTTAAACATATGGTTTGCAGAAAGAGATTGTCCAAAATTATATGGTATTTTCCCCCATAATGTAAACCCATTGAAAAATTCTAATAATGATTCATTTTTATTATATAGCTGTAGATTAAATTTCGCATTATTATAATAATCAAAGCCCCAAAAACCTTTGAATGGGTAACCCGTACTGTTTTGGTATTGAAAGAATATGCTTGTATTTTTTTTATAATCGCTTAACAATACAGTTGAAAATGTATGTCGTCCAAGAGCATCTGTATATAAACTATTATAAAATAGACTTCCTAGGTCAGGAAGAACTAGAGTCCCGACATGTTTCATATTCTTATGAAAAGAGTAATTTAAATTTTCTAAGATTTCTGCTGGCTTATCATAATTAATTTTTTTTATTTGTCTATCAGGCTTTTTTTGAACCCAAGAAGAAAAAATGGGGTTCAATGATGTTTTAACTTTTTTAGCAATTCTTCCTGGTTTTATAGAAACAATTTTTGAATTATGAACAGTATTAATCGTTCTTGCGGATATTGTATTGTTTCTATTATCCCACTGCGTCGCAAGAACAATATCTCCAACGTCTGTATTTTGAATAATTTTTTTTGTATCAATATTATATGTGAAAAGGTTTGGCGTTAAATCATATAGACCCGTAAAGGAGAGGCTTTTACCATTATTAATCCAAATTGGATTATAATCGGGCTCTATTGAATTTGTGATTTGACTTATTTCTTTTGATGCTAAATCAAAAATAAATATATCCATCCATCCACGTGAATTTGAATATGAAAAGGAAATACGTTTCCCATCTGGGCTCCATGCTGGCGTAATAATTTGGACATCACCTTCAAAATTAGTTATTTGCTTTTTATCTGTTCCATCAATTTTCATTGTGAATAATTGCGTAGTTGAATTTGAATGTGCGACAAATAAGATCCTCTTACCATCAGGCGAAAACTTCGGATAATTAGCTCTCATAGAATTGGTTAAAAAAACCATTTTTTTTCTTTTTAAATCATATTTGCATATGTCAAGCAGTAGGCTTTGATTCTTTCCATAATGATACTTTGGATAAATAATTAAATTATCGTCTGGTGATATATCTAAATTGGGAATTAATTCGCCAAATATTCCATTGTCTATCTCTTTTAAGTTCCATATTGATTCTGGCTTTTTTATTTTTTTCTTGTTCGATTTTTTTTTAATTTTTTTTAGTTTCTTCTTATAAATTTTATTCTCTTTTAATGTATCTCTTGTGGCTAAAATTATAGATTTCCTCCTCTGACCTTTAGACACTTTACCAATTACAACTAAACGTAATGAGTCTGAAAAATAATCAAAAAATTCAATGCCATTTCCTGGAAGTTTTGTTTCAATTCCAATATCTGATATTGACTCTTTTTGAACACGGTTCCCATAATAGTAGGTATTCATGTGAACTCGCCAATCTTCATTGAATTGCTTTAAGTTTATACCCACAAACTTTTTGAAAGAATCTTCAAAGTTTAATAAACCTAATTTGTTTCGGTGGTTTAAAATTTTAGTGATTGTGGTATCACCATACTTATCTGCCAAGTATAAACTTTTTGAAAAACCATCATTGTGAGGATCTTTTACTTTATGAATTGTATTTTTTAAAACATGACTCTTATGTGATATATCAAATCTAAAGGGTCTCCACTTTTCAGTATAATACTCAGCTAAACCTTCTGCCACCCACGCAGGTGTGCTAGAATACAAAATGTCCATAGGCCGAGGAACCCACCATGGTCCTTTTATTGTATTAAAATACACTAAATGTTGTAATTCATGTGCTAATACCGTTCTTAGCCATTTTTCATCGCCACTCCATAGCGCAGCATCATTTTGATCCACCCAAATGATTGTATAATTTGCAGGTAAGGCAAACCCATTTAAAATTTCATCTTCTTCAGTAAATGCGATTGAAAGACGTGGAAGTACTTCTATACCCATTTGCTCCATTAAAACGGGTCTTATTTGTTCAGCTATTGTCGCTCCTTGGTAGGCAATCTTTTCTATTTTCTCGTAATAATGAATATCAAAATTTTCAGTTTTGAGAGTTTTCCATTTTATTTCACCATGCGTTCTTTGATTCATCATCCAAGCGCCCGTAGCGCTTATTATGGTAAAGCTTAATAAAATATTTATTATTATAATTTTAATGGAATTCATAAACTGCTTAGCCTTAACTTTTTTAAATCTATTTTTAATTGTTCAAATGTCGTAAATAAGAGAGAAGTGATTCCAATTTCTTTTGCGGCAATTATATTCTCTGATAAATCATCAATAAATAGTGCTTCATGAGCTCCAACACCGGCCATTTCTGTTGCTATTTTATATATATCATAGCTTGGTTTTCTTTTTCCAACTTCGAATGAATAGACCGCTCCATCTATTAATGATGGGAATTCATATTTGTTTTCAATTTCATCCTGAATATGCTTGGGATTAGTATTTGACAACAACCATATCGAATAATTAGATTTTAAAGATTTTACTAAATCAATCGTCTTCTTCTCTTTACCAAGTAGAAGGTTCCAAGCTTTCCAAAAAGTTTTTTCCGTTAAATTTGATAATTCAGGTAATGATTTTTTATATTCAGAAAACCATTCATTATTAGAAATTTTACCTTTTTCATATTCATTATGAATATTCTCAGGGAATGACTCTTTTAGAATTTGAATTTTAACACCTGTTGATTTGCTAATATATTCAAAAGTTCTATCAGGATGAATATTTATCAATACACCCCCTATATCAAAAAAAATTGCTTTAATCATGGTGATACTTTTTATTTTAAATAATTATAATTAAGTGCTCTTCTCGCAAATATATATTTGCATCGTACTCAAATCATTCATTTTTGATCCATCATAAGACCCTAGTTTTTCTATAATATTTAAACTAGAGTTTTCAAATAGAATATCCATTTCATGCGGGTAATACATTTTTTGTTTAAATGAATATTTTTCTTCTTGCAGAACACCATCAATCTCTAAATACCAAAAAAGAGTATTAATAGAACTATTTTCATCATAATTATTATTTTCCATAATTCTGCATTGTGAAGATTTATAGAAAAAATAATCTGTTGCAGGATAAAGAATATTCTGATCTCGTATTAGAAAAGAGGGGTCGGGTAAGTATATTGATAATAAAAAAACACCATTATCTAACATATGATTGGAAACACATTCAATAGTTTTTGCAGCATCTACATTAGTAAGATTATGAAGGAAAGAATTGAATCCAATGAAAACAAATTTAAATTTTTTTTTTAAATTAAAATTACGCATATCATCTAAAAAAAACTCTCCATTACCCTTAAACCGACTTTGTGCAACCTTAATAAACTCTTTGCTTAAATCAATCCCTGTATAGTCCAGCCCTTCCTCTAATATTACTTTTGACAGACGACCCGTACCCGATGCTAGTTCTAGTACTGGGCCTCTAATTTTTTGACTGTATTTTGAAATGAATTTTTCATCTCGAATATAGTTTGAATGAATAGCATCATATAGCTCTGGATTATTATATATATCAATCAATAAAAGGTCTTTAGTTAATTAACAATAACCAGCTCTTTTGTAGTCTTATTTAAGATTTCGCAATCATTATCACCAATAATCACATCATCTTCAATTCGTACACCGCCCCAGCCAGCTAAATAAATACCTGGCTCTATAGTCATCACATTATTTTTTTCTAGTATCTGATCGCTTTGTGGACTAAACCGTGGAGAAGTATGTATCTCTAGTCCTAACCCATGTCCTGTTCCGTGTGTATAAAACTCATTATACCCCATTTGATCAATATAATCTCGAGTGGCAAAATCAACATCTTTACAAGGGACACCTGCTTTTGCGACTTCACATCCTCTTTTTTGAGCTTCTTTAACGATTGCATAAATTTCTCTGTGTTTATCAGAAGCTTCTCCAACAACAGGTGTTCGAGTCATGTCTGCGTGATAGCCACCATATTTTGCGGCTGCATCTATAACAATAAAATCTCCTTTACTAAATTCTCTATCTGTCGGTATTGCGTGAGGCAATGCTCCATTAGGACCAGTTGCCACAATTGGTGAGTATGCTTCGCCTTCAGCATATTCTCTGTATTTTGAAACCATTTCATTAGCGACCTGTTTTTCAGTAAACCCCGGTCTTAACATTGGGATTATTTCTTCATAAACCCTATCTGTTATCTCGACTGCCGTGCGAATACATTCTATTTCATAATTATCTTTAACCGATGCTAAATCCTCTAGAATCATAGAAGTATTTTCCCATGATGTTCCTGAAAACAGCGTCACCATACTTTCATATTGAGCAAAGCTCATATGACTACCTTCAAAAGCCAGTTTTAATCCATCCGGGTTTAATTTGTTATCTTTGATTTGATTAAAATGAGAAGACATATCTAAATATCGATCAAAACCTTTAACCTGTTCTTTTGATTGTTCAATATACCTACCATCAGAGATAAAATATTGCCCTTCAGGTGTAACAAGACATGATGCAGCTGACCCTGTAAAGCCACAGATATATCGAATATTTGTTAAGTTTGATATTAGAATTCCATCGAGTCCTTTCTTTTCTAAGACAGACTTCAATGCACTTTGTCTCTTAGCATATATAGAAGTGTTCATTTATTAATCCTTTTGTGAATTTTTTATAAGAGTTTGAATTGTCTCTCTTTCCAAAGATATTGATTCTAAATTTTGACCTTTTATTTCTAAAGCATCCAATACATCCAATGCTTGGTCAAACAACCCTTGATTTTTTAGTACTGAGACAAGAGTAAAAGTTGCCAGTCTTGAGCTCACTTTTAGAGGTTTGCTAATCTCGTCCTCAGTTATTTTTATAGAAGATTTTTCTTCTTTTATAGTTTGTCTGATTAATTTTTGCTTATTTGGGCTCTTTTTCTTTTTTAATACCTCTTTCTCTTTAATCGGCTCCTCAACTTTTTTTATAAAACTTTTTGCTATTTCATGGTCTGGATTTAAAGTTAAAACAAGCTTCCAAGATTTTAAAAGCCTGCTTGGTGCACGACCTAAAACAGTTTGTATTTCACAGAGCATCTCTGCGGCTGCTAAATGATTATTTGAATAAATTAATACTTTTTCGAGTAATTTTTCCGCTTCTTTATAGTCTCCCTCAATATTGCTTACTTGCGCAAGAATAAATAGACCAGCTGGGTCATTTTTATGATGCTTTAGACCTATATCACATACTTTCCGTGCTCGTTTTAGATCATTTTTTTTTAAGTATATATCTGCTAGAACAGGAAATAAGACTGTATCAAAATGGTCTGCAAAATATAATTCTAATTCAATTTGATTTTTTAAGTCCATATTAACGCCTATTTTGACTTACCCAATTTGATATATAATCAATCGTTTCTTGAACTGGCGTTCCCGGACCAAATAGTTTTCCAACACCTTCATTTTCAAGGTTTTCAATATCTTTTTGGGGAATAATTCCGCCGCCAACTAAAAGTACATCATCTAACTTTTTTTCTTTCATTAGATTTAATACATTTTTAAAAATAGTATTATGCGCATTATTTAAACTTGAAAGAGCTATGACATCAGCATCTTCTTGAAGAGCTGCATGAACGATCATTTCAGGCGTTTGTCTTAAACCCAAATAGATGACTTCCATTCCAGCATCACGGTAGGAAGAAGCGAGTACTTTAATCCCTCTATCATGACCATCAAGTCCGGGCTTTCCCATAACAATTCTTATTTTACGTTCCATATAAGATTAAGTTAATCGCTTCGATAAAAAATTCATAATTAAGTTTAGTTAATTTTAAGATTCTAAAATAAACGTTGCCGGACCATCATTAATTAATTCGACTTGCATCTCTTGCCCAAAAATTCCGGATTGAACATTAACAATTTTTTTTAATTCTTCTATAAAAAAATTATACAACTGAAATGAGTTTTCTGGATTAGCCGCATTTAAGAAGCTCGGCCTTCTTCCTTTTTTTGTTTCTGCACATAATGTGAACTGGCTTATTATTAGGATCGAACCATTTATATCTTTTATTGATAAATTCATTTTTTGATTTGTATCATTGAATATTCTAAAGTTTAAAATTTTATCTATAATAAAAACTATATTTTCTTTGGAATCTTTTTTTTCAAAACCAACAAAAATAACAAGGCCAGATTTTATTTCCCCTACAATTTTACTTTTTATGGATACTTTTGATTCTTTACATCTCTGAAGTAATACTCTCAATGATTAATCGACCCAGACGTTTTCTTTCCCATATTTTCCTCTTAAAGTTTTGATAAAAGAGCTCTCGGTTGTTACCATAATATTGTGGGCGATTATTTTAAGTGGCTTTGAAGACCCTTGGTTTGGCAAATGAAATATCAGACGACAATTACCTTCGTTTCTTCTAGATAAATGCATTAATTCTTCAACGTCTTCACCTTCTACTTCACCCGATGGGAAGTTGATATTTAATCTTTGAGATAGCCTTTCTCTTACTTGGTCTACAGGGATAATTTCTTCAGAAATTATTTTTAAATCGGAAAAATCGGAACTATCAGAGAGCTTTCCTTTAATAAATACGACACTTCCTTCTTCAATTAGGCTACCATACGATTTAAAACAATCACTAAAAGAAATTACTTCAGCATGTCCACCTAAACAGTCCATATCAAAGAAAGCCATTTCTCTATTCCTTCGATCAAATCGACGGACAATCCTAGTTATCATGCCTCCAACTACAACTGTATCCTTTTTACTTAAGTCTTGTTGATCTTCGAATGTAACTGAAGTGAACTCTTCCAATTCTTCAGAATGCTCTAATAAAGGATGACCCGACACATAAAATCCAAGAACTTCTTTCTCCTTAGAGAGCGCATCTTTTTCTGGCCACTCGGGTAACTCTTTCAATGTTGGGATTTTTATTAAGTCATCCTCAAGGCCAGCACTTCCAAACATATCTACTTGGTTTCGGTTTGATTCATTTTGCATTTGCTGGCCATATTTAATCGCATCATCAACAGCAGAAAATTTTTGAAATCTATTTCCTTCAATACTATCTAACGCTCCAGCCATTACTAGACTTTCTATTACTCGCTTATTTACTTTTTGCTGATCTACTCTAGAACATAAATCAAATATAGATTCGTATGGTCCGTTTTCTTTTCGTTCAAAAATAATTGTCTCTAGAGCTTTTGAACCAACATTTTTAATAGCATTTAAACCATACGATATTGTAGTTTTATTAATTGGTCTAAAATCTTCATATGATATATTAATATTTGGAGGGACAACTTCGATCTTCATTTTCTTACATTCATTAATTAGAATAACTACTCTATCAATTATTCTCATTTCACTTGTAAGGTTAGCACTCATAAATTCTGCCGTATGGTGAACTTTTAGCCATGCGGTTTGGTAAGCTACATAAGCATATGCTGTTGAATGACTTTTATTGAAACCATATTGGGCAAATTTTTCAATCAAAGCAAAAATTTCTTCTGCTTTTTTCTTTTTTATGTTCTTTTTTTCCGCTCCATCAATAAACTTAATTGCCAACTCGTCCATTAAAGACTTTATCTTTTTACCCATTGCCCTTCTCATAATATCAGCTTCAGCAAGAGTAAATCCAGCAACCTCATTTGCTATTTGCATAACTTGCTCTTGGTAAACGATGATACCATAAGTTTCATTTAATATTGGCTCCATAATAGTGTGTGGATAAGATATATTTTTAGTACCATGCTTACGAGATATAAAACTGTCTATATTTTCCATTGGACCAGGCCGATATAAAGCATTCATCGCTATTAAATCTTCAATAACCGTTGGTTTTAATTTTTTCAAAAATTCTCTCATTCCCGAAGATTCAAATTGAAAAACACCTATTGTATTTCCTTTTTCGAATAGCTTGTATACAGATTTATCATCCATTGGTATCTTTTCAATATCAAGAGTCTCACCTTTTTCTTGAATAAGTTTTACCGCTTTATCAATTACAGTTAAATTCCTAAGACCTAAAAAATCCAATTTAAGCAGGCCTATTTCTTCTAGGCCTTTCATATCATATTGACTTGTTACGTCATTCGTAGATGATTTATATAATGGTACATAATCGGTCAATTCACCCGGGGAAATAACAACGCCTGCTGCATGTATAGAAGCATGTCTGTGCATTCCTTCTAAGACTTTAGAGTGAGACATTAACTCCTTAAAATCACCCTCTGCCATTTTTGCGAGTTCGGGACTTTTCTTTAGAGCTTTTTCAAGAGTTATATTTAATTCATTTGGAATTGCTTTAGCAATCTTATCGACTTCCCCAAAGTTGTAGCCCATTACACGACCAACATCACGTACAACTTGCTTGGCTTTCATTTTACCAAAAGTAATTATTTGAGTTACTGACTTTTCTCCGTATTGATCTTTAATATAGTCAATAACTTCCCCTCTTCGCTCAATACAAAAATCAATATCAATATCAGGCATACTAATTCGTTCTGGATTTAAAAACCGTTCAAAAAGAAGGTTATGTTTTAAAGGATCAATACTTGTTATTCCCAGCGCATAGGAGACAATACTACCTGCTGCAGAACCTCTTCCAGGACCAACTGGAATGCTAGAATTTTTAGCATATTGAACAAAATCAGCAGTAATTAAAAAATAACCAGCAAAACCCATATTCTTTATTACCAAAAGTTCATGATCTATTCTTTTTTGAATGATAGGAGACAACTCACCATACAAAGATTCTGCTCCTGCTTTAGTTAATAGTCTTAAATAATCATCCGGGTCTTGTGTAGGAGCTCCAGCAGGTATGGGGAAGTTTGGTAAATGATATTCTCCCATAGGTATTTTTAGATCTATACTGTCAGATATCAAACGTGTATTCTCTATTGCGTTTGGAAAACCTTTGAATAATTTGTGCATTTCATCTTGAGATTTAAAATAAAATTCGGGCGTGGCATATCGTAAACGGTTCGGGTCACTTCTTTCTTTACCAGTCCCCAAACAAATGTGAATATCATGTGCTTCCCAATGTTCTTTTCTTGAATAGTGTGCATCATTAGTGCAAACAAGAGGTAGGTCTAATTCTTCAGCCAATTTTTTCATATTCTTTAAATTAGCTTCTTCCTCTGGAATACCGTGATTTTGAATTTCTAAATAGTATCTACCCGGAAATATTTCTGAAAAAGTAATAGCCGCTTTTTTAGCGCCTTCATAATCACCTTTAAGCATCCTCTCCGGAACCTCACCTTTTAAGCAAGCAGACATACAAATTAAGCCCTCATTGTACTTTCTTAGTAGATCTATGTCCACACGAGGTCTATAATAAAACCCTTCTAAATAACCTGCTGTTACAAGCTTCATTAAATTTTTATAACCAGTATAATTTTGAGCTAAAAGAATAAGATGATTATTTCCCCATCCATATTCTGTTGTTGTCTTTTTTTCAAATCTGCTTCCAACAGCCACATAGATTTCACAGCCAACTATAGGCTTAATTCCTGCTTTTTTAGCAGCTTTATAATAAGGCAGTACACTAAACATGTTGCCATGTTCAGTTAAAGCAACAGAGTCCATATTTAAATCATCAATAGTGTTAATCAATTGGCCAACCTGTTGAGCACCATCTAGCAAGCTGTAATCAGAGTGATTATGAAGATGAACAAATTCAGATTTCATAAAGTAGATCCCGTGTAAATAGCTATTAAACCAAAAAAAGTGCTAATCTTTAAAATTTTAGCAGCTTTTTTAGCAGAAGTAATTCCTGGATTTTTAACCATCAAAAATACAATGAATCCCAAAGGAATCTCAACTCCTACAATTAAAAAAAATAAATACCATTCATTATATATCCCAATGACATACGGAACTATAAAAACTAAACCTGAAATAAAACAAGTTGTTAGAACAAAATTTTTGGTTATTCCTAAACCATAATAAATAGGGAAAGTCTTTAGCCCTAAAACCTGATCCCCTTCAATGTCAGCAATATCTTTTATTAATTCCCTTAAGAAAGATAATAAAAAACATAAAATCATAGGAATAATCATTGGCGAAAACGAATTAAATGCTGCGCCACAAAAAATAAAAGAGAGGCCTATTGTAAAAGCAACTGCAAGATTACCGATTAGCGGTAGTTTTTTTAAATATGTTGTATAAAGTACCATTATTGGCATTGCAATAAAAATGCCTATGATTTTAGCATTTTCATTTAATTGCATGCATAAAAGAGAACCCATAATAAAGAAAGATAATGCCATATAAAAAGCAACTGATTTTTTTACATCTCCAATTGGAATTGGCCTCGAAGGCCTATTTATTAAGTCAATTTTATAATCTATAAAATCATTTAAAGTATTTGCACCAGAGGTAAATAGCATAACGATTAAAGCGAGAGTAGATACAAGGATTATACTATTATCAGGTTGAATAATTCTTGATGCTATTATAATAGATATACCGCTTATTAGTACATTTATAGGCCTGAGGATAATTATATGTGATATAAATTTGCGAACAAACATTTTTTTACACTTTTACTATGAGAACTCTATTATCCCCATTATAGTCTTTTTTTAATGTTGTCAAATATCCATGTTGTGAAAAAATTCTAGAAACTTTTTCTGGGTGATTTTTTATTCCAACTTCCAGAATAACGTAACCACCAATTTTTACTAATTTGGAAGTCATCTCAGCGAATTTTTTATAGAATTTATATCCATCTTGATTATCTGTTAGAGCAATAATAGGCTCATAATTTTTAACATTTTTTTCAAGACCTGCTATCTCATCTTTTCCAATATAAGGAGGATTAGAGATAAATAAATCAAATGGTATTTTGGGGCTTGATTCAAAAATGTCCATTTTTGAAAGATTAATATTTTTTGCTTTGAGCTTTGTTTTATTTTGGTTTGCTACTTTTAGAGCTTTTTGAGAAATATCAATAGCATGTATCTCAGCATCAGGTCTTTCTAAACCTAAAGTTATTGCTATGCAGCCCGAACCAACACCAACCTCAAATATTTTTGGTGTGTCTATTTTCTTTATTTTATCAAGAGCTATATCTATCAGCCTTTCTGTTTCAGGTCTTGGAATGAGAACCGAACTATTTACGGTAAAATCTCTTCCATAAAAATTACATCTATTCGTTATATATTGTAGTGGTTCTTGCTTAATTCTTCTTTTTATCCATTTGTGTAAAATCTCTAATTGATTTTTTATCAACGGCTCTTCAAACCTGAGATAAATATCAATTCGATTACAATCTAGAAGGGAGCATAGGAACCATTCAATTTCAGACCTAGGATTTTCGAAATTTTTTTCTTTAAAATAACCTTCTGCCCATTGAATTATATCAATGATACGCCAAACTTTAGGCATTGGTTATCACTTAAAAATTTTTAATATAAACAAACTGAGCATTAGGCAATATCAGCAGCCATAATTTCTTGTTGCTCAGCCATTTTTAATTCTTCTATTATTTCGGTTATATCTCCATCTAATATTTCACCTAATCGATAAGATGTAAAATTAATACGATGATCTGTTACGCGTCCTTGTGAAAAATTATACGTTCTTATTTTTGCAGATCTATCTCCTGTAGATACTAAACTTTTTCTCTGAGCGGCTCTTTTTGATGCAGCTTTTTCTTCTTCTGCTGCAAGCATTCGAGACTTAAGAACTTTTAAGGCTGCAGCTCGATTTTTATGCTGAGAAGATTCATCTTGGCATGTGACAACTAAACCGGTTGGCAAATGAGTGATTCGAATAGCAGATTCTGTCTTATTTACATGCTGCCCTCCTGCTCCACTTGCTCGATATGTATCAATTTTTAAATCTGCTTCATTGATATTTACGTCTACATCTTTAGCTTCAGGGAGAACAGCAATAGTGGCTGCAGAGGTATGAACTCTTCCGCTGGTCTCGGTTTTTGGAACCCGTTGAACCCTATGAACTCCACTTTCATATTTGAGAAGTCCAAAAGCACCCTCACCTTTAATTGAAAGGATAACTTCTTTAAAACCCCCAATTCCAGTTCCAGAAGAATCTAAAACTTTAAAGGTCCAGTTTTTTCTTTCCGAATATCGTGTATATATTCTATATAGATCTGAGGCAAATAATGCTGCCTCGTCTCCTCCTGTTCCAGCTCGAATTTCTAATATTAAATTTTTACTATCATTTGGATTTTTGGGCAATAATAGAACTTTTAATTCCTCTTCTATTAATTTTAACTCTTGCTCTAATTCAAGAATTTCCTCTTCAGCTATTTGCTTTAATTCTTCATCATTACCTTCTAACATTTCTTTATCATCTAGGATTAAATCATATATCTGAATATATTTTTTGCTAACTCCAACTAATTCATCCATTGAGCTATGTTCTTTTGCTATACTAGTTAATTTTTCTTGGTTTCCAAAAATTTCAGGATCAGCCATTTGTTCAGCAAGAAGAGAATGTTTTTTTATTATTGCATTTAGTTTTTCTTTCAAACTATTGCCTTATCTTTAAAAATATTTTTAAAAAGATTTGAGAAAATTATATAATATAGAATGACTATTTAGATATCATAAATAGATAGTTAAATATGTAGGCTTAAATTTATTAACGGCCGTATTTTTTATTGAATTTTTCGATTCTTCCTGCTGTATCAACTAAATTTTGTTTTCCAGTAAAAAATGGATGTGATTTATTTGAAATTTCAATCTTGCACAAAGGATATTCATTTCCGTCATCCCACTTAATAGTATCTTTGGTTTCCACAGTTGAACGAGTTAAAAAAGTATGATCACATGAAGTGTCTTTAAACACAACTAATCTATAATTTTTTGGATGTCCTTCTTTCTTCATTACTTACTCCTTGCTTTTCAATTTTTTTAAGGCCGTCTCAACTTTTTCAATACCTTTTTTAATTATTTCTGTACTAGTTGCATACGAAAACCTGATATGTCCAGGAGATCCAAAACCGTCACCTGGTACGGTTACTACTTTTGCAGAGTCAAGAATATACTCAGAAATATCAAAAGTATCTTTCAATAACTTCTCTTGTGAAGACATGCCTAGATAATAACTAAAATCTGGAAAAACATAGAATGCACCTCCAGGTACACGGCATGTTACTCCTTCAATTTGATTTAATAGATGCACTATTAAATCACGTCTCTCTTTAAATGCTCTTTTCATATCTTCAACACAAGCCTGATCTCCAAGCAGAGCTTCAATACTCGCTTTTTGACCTATTGAATTCGCACAAGAAGTCGCTTGTCCTTGTATCTTTGACATTGCTTTTATTATATCTCTTGGACCTGCTGAATAACCAATTCTCCACCCTGTCATTGCATAAGTTTTTGAAAGGCTAATGCAAGTGACAACTTCTGCTCCTATATCATTATCTTGGTTTAGTTTTTCTGTACTTGTAAAAGTTCCATCATAGACTAACCGCTCATAGCATTCATCAGATATAATAACCCAATTATATTTTTTTGCAATTTTTAATAATCTAATAATAGATTCATTGCTCCAAATACCACCCGTTGGATTTGAGGGCGAGTTTATAATAACACCTTTAATATTTGAATTTTGTTTTCTTTTTAAATCTTCAAAATCAGGTTCAAAGTTTTTTTCAGCTAGAGTATCTACAAGCAAAGGTTCAGCATCTGCTAACCTAACAAACTCGGGAAAAGAAACCCAATAGGGTCTGAATACGATTACCTCATCTCCCTTATCAAACAAAGCTTGGCATGCATTGTAAAGACTTTGCTTTTCACCATTTGATACTAAAATATCGGCAGGGTGATAAGAAAGGCCATTTTCCCTTTTAAGCTTTTCACATATTGCTTCTCTAAGTTCTATCATACCCGGCCCAGCAGTATATTTTGTAAAACCATCATCCATTGCTTTTTTTCCAGCTTTAATTATAGCCGCTGGTGTGTTAAAATCAGGTTCTCCAACTGAAAAATTAATAACATCTAGGCCTTTTGATTTCATTTCTGCTGCAATTGTGGCCATTTGCAACGTGAACGAGGGCTTTACTTTATGTACTCTATTTGCAAGTTTAGTCATTAAAATTTATGTTGTTTTTTATGATGTTTTTCTGTGTTGAATTTTTGATCATCTACTTCATCAAAAACATCAGGTTTTAAATTAATATTCTCTTCTTCTATGTCAAATTCTTCTGAGAAGATTTTTTTTGTCTTTTTAAAGTTGCGCTTTTTATTTTTGTTTGGTTTATTATTATTTTTTTGAGATTCAACTTTACCCTCGATTATATTTTTTCTTTTTTGCCTAGGTTTACGAGGTTTCCTCTTTTTTCTTTTTGGTTTTGGTATATTTAAAGTTGATATGGTTTCGAGGTCGTCTTGTTCTTCAATAACAAGAGGTTTTTCAGATAATACTTCTTTAGATTTTTTTTCATTGAAAGAAAGTTTGTCTTGATTAAACACACCAAATATTGTTCCGAATCCCCTTGTTATACCATTTCCTACTCCAATATAACTAGGAAGGATAAAATTTGTTTCAAATGAACCCATAAATGCGCCCCATTTGTTGTCATCGACAGGTTTAGGAGAAGAGCTAGTTAATGAAACTCTTGTGAAGATATCATCAGAAAGCTTTACACCAAGTTCATTTGATAAAAAAATAATGTTTTGACCAATTAATTTATTAAGAAATGATGGTTTTTCTTGGTTACCTAAAAACCTATACTTTCCACCTGTCATATGGTTTAAAGCTACCCATGGAGTAACAAACTCATATTTAAGTAATTTTTCAGAAGGAATAAACTGATTTTCAGATTCCTCTATATCAAAGGATTCAATTTCAAATGTAATATTTCCAAAATCGAATGCTTTAAATTTTTCAGATATTTTTAAGACAGGTTCAACGCCTTCATTGATGCCTATAATAAAGATTTGCTCATTTAAAATTTTAACTTGCACGCGAGGATACAAAAATTTATCTCTCAAAGAACCATTGAGCATGGGAACTATGCTTTCATCAGGAAACTGTCGCATAAAAACACCTTTAACCTGGTAAGGTGTTTTTCTAACGGGCTTATCTGTTTTAACCCTAATTACAATTGATTTTATAGCAGGAAAACTATCACTCATATATATAAAATTATCCGATAATTTATTGACTCATTGTGTCAAGAAACTCCGCGTTTGATTTCGTTCTCTTCATTCTATCTTGCATGAATTCCATTGCTTCTTCAACTTTCATATCATTTAACAATTTTCGTAAAATCCACATTCGACCTAATGTTTTACGATCATGTAATAATTCTTCTTTTCGTGTCCCTGAACGAATTATATCAAAAGCAGGGTACATCCTCCTATCGCTAAGGCGTCTATCTAAAGCTAGCTCCATATTACCCGTTCCCTTAAACTCTTCAAAAATCACCTCATCAGCACGACTACCAGTGTCAATAAGAGCTGTTGAAATAATAGTAAGGCTTCCTGCTTCTTCTGTATTTCTAGCTGCGCCAAAAAATTGCTTTGGCTTTTTTAACGCATTAAAATCGACTCCTCCAGATAAAATCTTGCCACTGTGTGGAGTTACAGCGTTATGTGCTCTCGCAAGCCGAGTTATGCTATCAAGAAGGATTACAACATCATCACCATATTCAACCATTCTTTTTGCTTTTTGCAAGACCATATCTGCCACAGAGACATGTCTCTCTGGTGGCTCATCAAATGTAGAGCTAATTACTTCAGCATCAACATTTCTTTTCATATCAGTAACTTCTTCAGGTCTTTCATCAATTAACAGAACTATTCTTTTTGTCTCCGGATGGTTTTTACTTATTGCGTTTGCCAAGGTTTGAAGTAAAACAGTCTTACCTGTTTTTGGTTGAGCAACAATCAGACCTCTCTGTCCCTTACCAACAGGACACATTAAATCCATTATTCTCATAGACAAATCTTTTGGATCTGTTTCTAATTTAAATTTCTCTTCAGGATAAAGAGGTGTAAAATTACCGAATAAAATTATTTTCTTTAAATCTTCAAGCGGCTTATCATTTACAGTAAGTACTTTTAATAGAGCATAAAACCTTTCTTTTGACTTTGGGGGCCTTATTTCGCCTGAGATTAAGTGCCCTGTTTTCAAAGAAAATCTTTTTATTTGAGAAGGACTAACATAAATATCGTCTGGACCTGGTAAATAGTTAAAATCAGGAGACCTAAGAAACCCATAACCATCTTGCATGACCTCTAAAACACCTCTTGCAGAAAAAGAACCCTCTTTTTTGGCGTTAGCTTCTAAAATTTTTACAGTTAGCTCCTGCTTATTAAGTCCGGTAACACCACCCTCGACCTTTAGCTCTTCAGCCAACTCAGTTAATTTTCTGATACCTAATGATTGTAACTCGTTCAAATCCATATATTTTTTCTACCTATATAGTAATTTTGGAAAATTTTAAAAATAATTCCCGTGGAAAGATTGGGAACATTAGAATCTACATTAAATTAATGCCCTGTCAAATAATAAATCAAACTCCTTGTAAATTTCCTCTGCAAGATAATGTGTTCCAAAAATAATTCCTATTCCATTATTTTTAGTAAGCTTTTTTAGCTCATAAACCCCCTGCTTTACGGAGCTTACCGGTTGATTAGACAATCCATTTTTATTTAATATTTGGCTTAATTTCAATTCAGGTACTAGCAAACCTTTTTTATCACTTGTAACTAGTAAACCTTTGAAACTTTGCATTAATGTTCTAATAACTAAGTGCAAATCTTTATCTCCTTTTATAGCAAATAAGCCATAGAGATATTTATCAGGGTAAAGCTCTGTAAAAAAATTTACCATTGCTTTAATTCCTGAAAGATTATGTGCAACATCATAGAAAATATCTGGACTAAGTTTTTCAAGCCTTCCCGCCCAGCGAAGCTGGCTAAAACTATCATTTATGCTATAATTAGATATTCCAGGTTCAATCACCTTCAAAGCCGTAATAGCAAGTGAAGCATTTTGAGCCTGATGCTTACCAAGCAATGCAGTTTTATATTTAGTTTCTCCTAGATTGAAATAAGTATTTGAAGAGCTCGCCTTTATATTTTGAGGGGAATTTGCAATATACATCTCTGCCTTTTTTTGTGTTGCGGTCTCATTTAAAACATTCATAACTGTTTTGTTTTGTTCAAAAGTAATTAAGGGGACACCTTTTTTTACTATACCAGCTTTTTCAAAAGAAATGGCTTCAATAGTATCTCCTAAGATTTCCATATGGTCCATTGCAACTGAAGTAATAATAGTTAACAAAGGATTTATAATGTTTGTAGAATCTAGTCTGCCTCCTAATCCAGTTTCAATTATTGCAATATCTACTTTTTTTAAATTAAAGTGACTTAAAGCCATTGCAGTAGTTGTTTCAAAAAAGGTAGATTTTATTTCATTGATATTAGTCCAACTTTTTTTTAAAAAAGATTCGATTTCTTGATTAGTTATTGGAATCCCATTAACTCTTATTCGTTCATTAAATCTGACAAGGTGAGGAGAAGTATAAAGTCCAACTTTTTTACCAAGTCCCCTTAATACGCATTCTATATGAGAGCTTGTTGACCCTTTACCATTTGTTCCGGCAATATGTATAAGAGTTAAGTTTCTTTGAGGGTTTCCTAATGTAGAGAGAAGCTTTTCTGTATGTTCTAAACCCATTTTGACACCAAGACGCTCCAGTGAAAACAGTGATTCTAAAGTTTCTGAAATACTAGACCAACTCAATATGACTTGTCCCAACTAATTTCACTTTTAAGAACTTTTTAGCATGTTTGTCAAAAGCTTCAGGCTCATCAGTGACAAAACAATTAAATGATCCAACTTTCTTATTTGTTTTTAAGTTTTTATCTGATATAAAAGTTTTTACTTCATATCCAACGGCATCTCCAGAGTCTATTAAATTAATTTTATCACCAAAAAACTCTTGAATTAGGTCCTTCAAAAGTGGATAATGAGTACAACCTAGAATAATAGTATCAAGTTCCAAATTTTTAATATCCGTAAGATACATTTTTATAATTTGAGTAGGTATATCTCCTTTAGTTAAACCTTCTTCAACTAAAGGAACAAATAAGGGACATGCAAGACTAATAACCTTAGATTTTGAACTCTGCTTTTTTATTTGCAAACCATATTCATCTGACTTTATTGTTGCAACAGTACCTAAAACTGCAAATTTATGATTTTTTGTAATACTTATAGCACGGTTAACCCCAGATTCTATTACTCCAATTATAGGTACGGGAAAGTTTTCTTTTAATGTTTTAAGAGCGATTGCGGATACTGTATTACAAGCAACAACTATTATTTTACAATTTTCATTTACTAGCCAAGAACAAATTTGGCTTGAATATTCATTGACTTTTTTTATACTTTTATTTCCATAAGGAACTCTTGCAGTATCACCTACGTAAATAAAATCTTCATCGGGTAACACTTCACGCAGAGCTTTGAACACAGTAAGTCCACCGAGCCCCGAATCAAAAATCCCAATAGGTCTGTTGTCCAAAAATCACTCTCCCGCTAGTAGTTTTTCTCTAGAAAGTTTAAATTGCTTAATAGCTTCATAAATAGATTCTGCAATTCTTTGTTTATGACTAGACTGCTTTAATTTTTTTTCTTCTGATGGATTAGAAAGGAAACCAACTTCGACTAAAACATTTGGCATGGAAGCACCTATTAAAACATAAAACCCTGCTTGTTTTACACCTCTATTTGGCGTGTTCAACCTTTTATCTAATTCCATTTGTATAATTGAAGCAAGGTCTTCGCTTTCTTTCATAAACGTGCTTTGCGCCATGGTTGCCATAATAAGGGCTTCCCCAGTTAAGTCTGCGTATTTATCCGTGAATTCCTCTAACTGTATTACAGAGTTCTCCCTTGAAGCTACCTCTATAGCATCCTCACTTTTACCAGGTCTTAGTAGAAAAGTTTCAAACCCTTGAATCTTTCTATTTTTATTTGCATTGGCATGAATACTCACAAATAATTTACCATTTGATTCATTTGCCATTTTTGTTCTTTGTAATAATGGAACAAATACATCTTCATCCCTAGTATAAAAAACTTTAATACCAGATTTTTCTAATAATTTACCTGTTCGTTTTGTTATATCTAAAACAACATCTTTTTCCTGTACACCGTATTTACCTATTGCACCTGGATCTTTACCTCCATGACCCGCATCAAGTACAACGGTGTCTAAACGCCATCTTTTTTTTACATCATTAATATGTTCTGTTACTTTTCCAAGCGGAGTTCTCAAAGTTAAAACTATTTCACTTGGATCTAAGCTTTGATACCATTCATGACTTAATACTTCCCCTCCTAATTTAAAAGCAACTTGTGCAGTTTTTCCAATTTGATCAGACTCCACTTGACGCACAATTCCTCTTGTCAAAGCTGTATTAATTGTAAAAGTATCTACTGTTGCGCCTGCTACTGTTAAATAAAGCCATCCATGCTTATTTATAAAAGAACTGATATTCCTATTTGAAAAAGCTTTTTTTGTTTCCAATTTTATAATTGTACCATTTGACTTGGTCTCAATATGAACTGCTGAAATATTGAATTTTATTACATCTATATCTAATAATTCTTTTTTAGAGTCAAAATTTATTCCGGGAAGCATAGTTGTTTTTAAGATATTGATAAAACCATCAGCAGGCACATATAAATCTTTTGAAATTACTTTCGCATGCTGAGACATTTGATAAGGGACATCATCAATTATAACAAAACTACTATTCCCAGATACTTTTATTTTGTGTCCGTATATATATATGACAAGCTTTTTTCTCTCTTCATTTTCATAAATTTTAGAAGAAAAAGACTTAGCTAAGTCTTTAATGGATAAGTATAGTGGGGCTACCCCAGAAAGTGTTTCAATATCTGATTCAGTACCATTACTACGATTAAAAACATGTATTTCTCCAAAAATAATATTTAAAAGAAATAGAAGATAAATGAACCTATGAGGTCTCAAACTAGGTTAGATATTTTAACGTATTTATAGATTTATAATATATAATAAGTTGGGTAAATCATTTTGAAAATGATTTTAAATCACAATAAAATGTAAGCTACATTTAAAATATCCATTAAATATAGCTTACATTTATTCTGAATTACTTTTTTTCATACCACGTGACAAGTATCATCAGTGCAAGGATTCCAGCGAAACCCGCATCTCCAAATTGAGACATAATACGTCCTAGTCCAGCAATGACTCCAAAAAAATCATCAAATAAAACGCCTACAATGATACCTATAACAACTAGTGTCTTAGCTAAATCAGTTATCTGGCCAAGCCACTCATTTACAGTTTTTAAGCCTTTAAGCATAGTTTCCTCCTGTTTTCAGGAAATAGGTAATGTTTAACACCGCCTTTATTAGATATCGTGTTATTATCCTAAAAAAGATAAGAAAACCAGTAATGCCAGAAGACCCGCAAAACCACCATCTAGAAAAGTATTAACAAGATCTACTATCCCACCTATTGGGTCAAATCCAGTAGAATAAACAATATTTACAAAAACAAACAGCACTATTAAGGCTTTTATTACGCCCACGACTCCACTAGCTGCATTTGATACGGTTGAGTTGACATCAGCCATGCTGGTACCTCCTTGGTTTGGTTCTTCAGATCTGATTAATGCTTTGTGCAATTAATCTATATTTAACTGAATTTACATATAAAGAGCATAGTAGCAATATTTATTTATGCCTTGTTTTTTATCTCGCTTATAAATTTAATTGCTTCTTTGTAGACGAAAATCGGCTTAATAGAAAGCATACATTTTTCACAAAGCCTCCAATGAAACTTTTTATGAGAACAGCTTATTTTTGGTTTAATTATTTTTGATTTTGAACCAGTTGGGCATGTCAACTCGGGATCTTGAGAGCCAAAAATTGAAATTGATGGAATACCATTATAAGCCGCCAAATGACCTGACATCGAATCCGGTGCGATAATCAGCTTCTGAGCTTTGATCCATTCACTAAACTCGACGAGAGAGCCTTTAAATATTTTAATTTTAATGTTATTACTATTTATTTTTTCTAATAAATCGTTCGATGCCGCTATCTTAACAATAGAAAGATCATAGTCCGTAGTTAAAAGTTTAATTAATTCAAACCAATACTCTTCTGACCAAGCTCTCTTAATATCCGAAGTACCAGGATGAATAACAATAGTCCCACCAAGCTGTATACTTTTATTAGGTTGAGGTATCTCAATGCAACCAACTTTTTTTACTAGATGAAAGGCTCTTTCTTGCTGATGCATTTTTATATTAATGCTTTGAGGGTTTGTAAAAAAAAATTTTCCCCCAGTAAATGAATAACCATAGCTTTTTTTAGGCTTTGTAATCCAAAGAAAAAAGCTATTTCTTATATCTCCTTTGAAATCAAAAGCTAAATCTATATTTCTAGATTTTATATCTTTCGAAAAAAAAGAGTATAAAGATTTCCATTTTTTTATAGACCAACTCCATGTTGTCCAAGGTGCCTCTATTCCAATTATTGTATCGGCCAGGCTTAGATGCTTTGCAAGCTGCTCTATTTGCTTATTACAAATTAAAATTATGTTAGCTTCAGGAAACTTAGCTCTTAAAGACCTCAATATTGGTTCAATTAAGAGGACGTCACCAATGCGATGATATTCATTAACAAGTATCACCTTAACATTTATTTCATCAAGTTTGTATAACGGGCGGAAATAGTTTGCAAGTTTAAAATAAGGTGCGATTATAAAACTTATTAAATACCCAATCGCTATATAATAAAAGCTATATAATTCTCGACCCATTACTAGAAGCCAATAGTATTATAATATGAATATAGTTTTTTTGAGACGTTTTCAATATCATGATATTTTTCGACCCATTTTTTACCATTAATTCCAAAACTATTTATTTTATTTCGGTCCAGAGCTAATTCTTTTAATTTTTCAAAAAGTGTATCTTTATTAACATTTACAAAAGGGTGATCCGGTATAAAATTATTATATTTATCATTAATCTCTGTTAGGGTGCAAATACCCATTGAAAGAGACTCAACTGAGTTCATTCCATAGCCCCACCCTCCTCGATCTCCAACTTGATCAATAAAAATATCTGCCTTATTTTTTTTTTCTAAGGCTACTTTATGTGAATAACCTTCTATTAAATCGAATTTAATAAGCCCGTCTTTTTCTAATTTTTTACATGCTTGGATAATATAAATTGAACCTTTGTAAAGCCGGTTAGTTGGAGCGTGGGCGACTCTAATTTTTTTTTTACTTAACTCTCTAATCTTAAATAACTTAGTATTATAAGGTAAAAATAAATAATTTATTTTAGGGTGCTTTTCTAAAAGATCGACTTCATTTGTAATATTCAAGGATGCAACCTTATCAATAAAAGGCATGATCCCTCTATTTCTCAAATCTTCACCATGATAATGACAAATAATCTTTTTCCCTCTTTTTTCTAATTCTTTTACAAAAAATTCATTCTTTAAGAAATCAATACCACTTTCAAAATGATAAATATCGAAGTTATATAAATCATGTTTTTTAATTGCTCTTAGAATAATTGGTTTCCATATAATATCCTTAATTTTTAAAAACAAACCATCTAAAAAGCCTTCTTTTCCCCAAACAGGAGGATATCCTTTTTTTTCTTTATAATATCCATCAGTTCCACGATAAAGTTTAAAAAAGATGTTTCTTATTTTTGACATAAATGGTAGAGTAAAATTAAATGGTAGATTTAAACATATATCTTCTTCAAATTTTTTAGGAGATCTAAAAAAGGTAACAGTTCTACAAATATTCCCTTTTTCTTGATGTTTTTTTCTCCAGAGTGTTAAGGTTCCAACTGTGTTTTCAGGAGAAATATATAGAATTTTCAAAATCAACTAAAAATAGATAAATAACGATTTTCTATTTTTTCCCAATTATATTTTTTATTAATCATTTTTAAATTTTTCTTTATCTTAGAGTTTGCATCTTCATTATTTATTGACTCTAAAATATTTAGCGCCAAAGATCTCGGGCTTGATGGCTTTGCCCAAAAAACAGTGTCTTCTATAAAATTTCTAATAGGTGGCAAATCTGTTGCTACAATTGCAAGCCCTGATGCCATCATTTCAAATAGCTTAGTGGGCGTGTTTTTAATTGTTAATAAATTTTCCCTAAAAGGGATAACTCCTATAGAACTACTGCTCAAAACTTTCCATACTTCTTCGTGCGGTATTTGTTTTTTTATAATTATATTTTTTTCTAGAGAATGAATTGAAATTAACGATTTAACTTCTTTTTTATATTCAGCAATCCTAAAAGAGCCCAACAGAGTAAGTTTCGCCTGCGGAACTTTTTCTATAACTTCCTTCATCGCTAATATTAAGTCCGTTATTCCTCTTTCAGGCGCTAAGTGCCCATGATAAATAATCATTGGGTCTGTATTAAATTTATTAGAGGCAGTACTAATAAATTTTTTCCCTGGAAAATTTTCAATAACAACTTTTTCATTTCTTTTATTTTTATATGCATCTTTATCAATGGTCGGGTTCGCTAAAATAATTGAATCTACATATTTCAAATAGTGGTCCTCCCTCACCTTACGAAAAAAAATAGCAACTTCTTTTATTAAGAAATTTCTTTTAGAAAAAGTCCTGTATAAGGATTCCATGTCTTCATGAACATCGTAGATCGTATTCAAGGATTTTTCATATCGCTTCATGAACTTAATTAACGGAAGCAAATTTGTTTCATGCACCTGTAGATATTCTAAACTTTTATTTATTTTAATTATCTTTTTTACTTTCGATAAAAATATAGATAGGCTCACATTGAAATTTTTATGAAGAATTAATTTAGTTGATAAATTAATTGTCGACTTTGATCTGGTTAGATATAAAACTTTTCTATTATTTCTAACTAACGATTTTATCTGTCTCTGATATATCCTTTCATCATCTGGAAAATGGCTACTAGAAACAATACAAATCATAAAAATTTATTTTTTGAAGAACTGCAAGAACTGATTTTTAAAAATTTCACGTTCCTCATTTTCCGTTGCAAAAAGAAACCAAATAAAAGGAAAAAGGAGCGAGAACACCATTTTATACATTACAATATCAAACCTAATTTGGACTAGTAAAAGTGCTAGTATTGGAAACATTATTCCTCTCCAATTATATGGAATAGAATAGACAGTTTGAACTTTTAAATAGATAGATAGACTCATAGAAAAAAATGCTAAAACCACTCCAATTGCCGCTCCATAAATTCCAAATATCGGTATTATTATAATACTAGACAGGACTAGTACACTCGCTCCAATAATTCTAAAAAAGGGTATCCAACCAGTTATCTCTTTTATGTAAACGCCTGGTAACTGTATGACATAAGTTCCAAAGAAAAAATATCCGAGTAGAATTAAACTTACTATTGATTCACAGTCCCAAAATTCAACTCCAATCAAAGTAGCTCCAAAAATTGTAAACTTCATAAGATCAGATATCCAAAGACTGACTAAGAAACAAATATAGCCCATCACTCCTAAGAAAATAGTTGTTATGATTTTAAACTCTTTTTTAGCATTTTTGTTCTTTCCTCTTTTTAAAAAAAATGGTGTCCAACCCATATTAAAACCCATAACAGCCGTGAGACCCAACATTCCCATTTTTTTACCCGCTGAATAAAGTCCAACTTCTGAAGTGCTTAATAACCATTCAATAATATACCTATCTGATAACTCCATAATCATCGTGAAAATTCCCGCTGGGAGAAAAGGTAATGAAAAGTAAAGAACTTTCAATAATATACTTTTTTTAAAAAACCTTATTTTTGTGATTCTAAAAATAATTGGAAGAGATAATATTGAAACTAAACCTGAAGCAATAATATTTGCTTTTAGAACGCCATCTACCCCTTCGTTAAGGTGAACAACAAAATATATATTTAAAGCCATTGTAACTGTCACGTTTATTAAACTGAAAGAAATAAACGTAATAGCTTTTTCTTCAGACCGGAGAATTAACATTGGTAAGTTCCAGAAAGCATCTAAAAACAGTATCATTATAAGGAATAGCATCCAGTCAGGCCTGTTTACACCCAAAACAAATTCGGCTATATCATACCTTAGTAGATAAAGAATAAGGCTAAATAAAATACTTGTAATCAGCTGAGTGATTATAATCACAGAAGTGTATTGACTCTGTTCTTCACCTTTGCTTTGAATAGAAAACTTCATCAAAGCCGTATCCATACCGTACCTGTACAAGATTATAACAAAACCCATAAATGCATAAGCTAAAGAGATTGCACCATATTCTTCTTGAGTAAAGGTGTGAGTATATAGAGGCAAAAGTAAAAAGGTAACTAGCCGAGCCATTATATGTCCTAGGCCATAAATTAGGGTTTGTTTTCCGAGGTCTCTTATTGCCATAAAACTATAAAGCTATTTCAAAAGTGTCTCTAAAAATACCACTAGCTCCAAAATTTTCTTTAAATCTTCCTAAGCCCATATTAGGTACACCATCAACTGTAAAGATACCAAAATCATAAATTTTATAATTTGATTTTATTGCCCATTCAAACATAGAAAAAAATAATAGGTTTAAGGGGCTTAAATCATTGTATTCTTGGTTATGGCTTATATAAAAAGCTAGAACTACATGTTCATTTACAACAAAATTCACTACTCCGGCAACCATCTCACCTTTATAAAAAGAACTAAATAATTTTATTTTTTCAGGAAAAATTTTAAAAAGTTCAATTAATTCTTCCAATGTATGAGTCGGCGTTACTCCATGTCGGATATTCAAGTTTTGTTCTAATATTTTATAAAAGCTTTTAATATCTGTATTTAGTCTACAGGTAAGTCCTTTTTTGATTCCTTTTTTAATTGCTCTTTTGTGTGATGGTCTGAATTTTTTAAGCGTTTCATCAATAGTATTTTCCAAATATAGAATACTTGTAACATCTCGCTTTAAGTAGTAAAAATTATTTTTTAAAAATGCGAAATCGATATAGTTAGATAATCTATACTGGTACAAATTTGGAGGGGTAGTTACTCTAATATTATCAATGTTTTTACTTTTACAATACTGCAACAAACATTCAACCAAACTCATAGAGTCTGAAATTGAGAGATCCTCAGGTATTACAAAAGATCCTAATGTTGATCCTGGATGAGAAATAAGATATGATTTATTATCAATCATTTTCTGAGCGGCTGGGAAAACAGCAAAAAGATTTTTTTTTTTGTAAAATAATAAGCTGTGGTCTTGAAATCTAGATTTTGGATGATAGTTTAAGAACGTTCTAAGGTGAAATATCGTACCATTATTTTTTTCAGGAACAAAAGAATCCCACTCTTCTTTATTTTTACTATTATATCGTAGAACTTCAAACATTTAACTAATTTCCTTATACATTAACGAGGTTCATCTAAACTATATAAACTAAGTTAATACTATTAGTGAGTATTTTTACTCAAATCTAATTTATATATAGCATTTAAAGGAGTATTTAATGAGTTCTAGTATTGAAAAAATTTATGCGAGGCAAATTTTAGATTCGCGAGGAAACCCAACTGTTGAAGTAGATGCTTTCCTTAAGTCCGGAATTATGGGGCGTGCTTCTGTACCATCTGGAGCATCAACAGGAGAACACGAGGCAATTGAATTACGAGATGGTAATAAAAATTTATTTTTAGGGAAGAGTGTATTAAAAGCCGTAAAAAATATAAATACTAAAATCGCTAACGTACTGAAAAATCAAGACTCCTTAAATCAAAAAAACATTGATGAAATTTTAATTAATCTTGATGGTACAGAAAACAAATCTGTTTTAGGGGCAAACAGTATTTTAGGAGCATCAATGGCAATTGCACATGCTGCTGCAAAGTATAAAAAGATGCCACTTTATAGGTCCATTGGAAGTGAGAACTCTAACTTAATGCCTATGCCTATGATGAATATAATTAATGGTGGTAGCCATGCTGATAACTCTGTAGACATTCAAGAATTTATGATAATGCCCTTTGGTGCCAGAAACTTTTCAGAAGCACTGCAAATGGGAACCGAAATTTTCCATCATCTAAAAGATGTATTAAAAAAGAAAGGTATGGCAACTTCAGTTGGGGATGAAGGTGGATTTGCACCAAATCTAAAATCAAATGAGGAAGCTCTTGAAGTGATCGATAAAGCAATATTAAAATCCGGATTACAATCAGGAAAAGATGTATTCTTTGCACTTGACGTTGCTGCAAGCGAATTATTTAATAATAACAAATACCATCTTTCTTCAGAAGGAAAATCACTTACTTCAGAAGAGATGGTTCAATACTTAATATCATTATCCCAAAATTATCCTATTATATCTATTGAAGATGGATTAGATGAAAATGATTGGAAGGGATGGACAAATTTAACAAAAGAATTGGGCAATAAAGTCCAAATTGTTGGCGATGATCTGACCGTAACAAACATCAATAGATTAAAAAAAGCAATTGATGAAAAAAGCATGAACGCTATATTAATTAAGCTCAATCAGATTGGAACCGTTTCGGAGACACTTCAAGCAATTAATATGGCAAAAAAATCTAATTTTGGCGCAATTATTTCTCATAGGTCAGGCGAAACCGAAGATACAACAATTGCAGATCTTTCTGTTGCCATGGGAATGGGTCAGATCAAGACAGGTTCTGCATCTCGGACAGATCGTGTTTGTAAGTATAATCAACTATTAAGAATTGAAGAAGAATTAGGATCGAAGGCAAAATTAGCAGGGATTGAAATTTTAAATTTAAACCGATAAAAAATGAAATTTAAAAAAAAAACTAGATCTAATCGCTTTCAAGATAACTATATCCAAAAAAAAATAATTCAAGGAATTCTTTTTTTAATAAGCTTCGTACTAATTTCAATTTTTATTTTTGGTGACCATGGAATTTTTCAATTATATAAATTAGAAAAAGAAAAAAAAGAAATTAAAGAGTACATCTCTAAGCTTCGGGAGGAGAAAGAGAGACAGAATGTTGAAAAAAATCGCTTAGAAAACGACTTGAACTATATTGAAAAATTAGCTCGTGAAAAATATTTAATGTCAAAACCTGGCGAAAAAGTTTTTAGAATTATTCCAAAGGAAGAATAGACTTTAACTATTTTGTTTTTTATATTTTTGAGTTATAAATGCATCTAAATATATTTCAACTCTTCTATTTGCTGCACGTGCTTCTTGCTTTTCTCTAAAATTTAATTGCGGTTGAATATCCACAATTGGTCTAAACTCTCCATAACCCATTGCTGAAAAATATTTTTCAGGCATTAGGGCATTCTTATTCATTATTTTAACTAAGTTTAAAGATCTCGCAGCTGATAATTCCCAGTTACTCGGATAGACAGACCCTCTTGGAAGCTTTGCATCATCTGTATGCCCTTCACATCTTACTTCTACATTTAATTCTAGTCCCCTTTTATTAATTATGTCAAGGAGCGAATTATATTCGTCTTTATTTTGAATATTTATTAAGTCCGATCTATTTAAAATATTACCCATTTTATCAATGATTGGAAAATATTTCATATCTATTTCTGATGAAGCTGATTTAAACAAGTTTCCTCTAAGGGTTATTTTAATTCCTTTTGTTTCTCGTTCTACCATTATTTCGTCAGATTTTAAGTCCTTAATCATTTCTTCATACGTTTGATCTAAAAGCTTATCTATAATAACGTTTATGCTTTTTTCTGCATCATTAAGCATTACTAATAAGAGCACAAAAAATGTTAATAGTAATGTTACAACATCAGCGAATGTCAATGCCCAGGCTGTTGACTTCGCTTGTCTTTCATCAATACTTATAGCTTTTTTTTGGTAACTCATCGGTTAATACGGCAGTGATTATATTACTTAAGATTCTTTATATCTGAATTGTGAAGGTATAAAAGTCATCAATTTTTCTCTGATCAAAATAGGATGTTCTCTTGCATGAATACTAATAATCCCTTCTACAACAATACTTTTAAGCATCATTTCATTTTCGGATAATCGCTTAAGCTTACCCCCGATTGGAAGAAATATCATATTTGCAAAAAACACCCCATAAAAAGTGGTGATCAAAGCTAAACCCATACCAGCTAATAACTCAGCAAATCGCTCAGCGACATCAAGGGATTCACTTGCACTGCCGCCGCCACTTGAAAAATTATTCATCATTACAATAAGTCCAAGGACTGTACCCAACATACCAAATGCTGGAGCATAAGAAGCCATATATAAAAATAATTCTTGTCCTGCAATATGACGACTTGAAATATTATTCAATTCTAAATTAAGAAAGGTTCTCAAGCGTGAAGACTCTCTTTCATTAATTGCTAATTCAATTCCATTTTTAAAAAAACCTTCTCTCATTTTAGGCAAATCTGCTTCTAGTGATAAGAGTCCATCTTTTTTTGCTTTTTGAGCTTTTATTACAATTTCTTCTATTATAGAATCATAGTCCGCATCATCAGCTCTAAATACATTACTTAAAATTTTCGGTAGATTTTTAAGAGCCTTCAAAGGAAGATTAACCATTGTTGCGGCAAAAGTTCCCCCAACTACAATCAAAATTGAATTTAGGTTAAAGAACCAATATAAGCTTCCGCCACTCTGATTTATACCAATAAAAATTATTGAGATACCAGCCGCAAGACCAAGTAAAGTCCCAAAATCTGTAGATTTTTTAATATTATCCATTTATAAAAACTAATCCTTTTTTTTATTTTGAGATAAAGACTGACTGCCTTTATATAACCGCTCTTGTTCATCTCCAGATAGACTATCAAAACCTTCATTATTAATTTTATCAAGAATAGAGTCTATGTCTTTTTTCATATCATTTTCTTTGATCATTGTTTGATGATCTTTCTGAATTTTATACTCTATTGTTTTTTTTCTTATTGAAAATAATAAATTATTTAGTCGAAATGGTTTTTTCAAGGTTAGATATCCTATTACCATCCCTGCTATATGCGTAACATGACTAATCTGTGAGACATCTGTGAAAGAGGAGAAAAAAGCTATTAGCCCAATACCAAGTACGAACCACCTCGATTTTATAGGGATGATCCCATAAAGATATATTGTTCTATTTGGGTACGTAAGTCCGTATGCTAACAAAACACCATAGACAGCCCCACTTGCACCAACAATTGGAGTTGTTGAATTTAAACCAAGAAGCATTGTTATAATTCCAGAACCTACCCCCGTTGTAAAATAAAATTTATAGAAGTGATTTTTACCCCACAAGCGTTCAAGCTCACTTCCAAACATCCAAAGAACAAACATATTTATCAGAACATGCCAAATACCACCATGCAGAAAAAGATAAGTAATGGGTTGCCATATCATAAATTCTGACCAGACTAGTTTAGGTACCAACCCGAATAATGGAAAAAATAAAGTTTCAGCTTTTGATATTGTTTGAAGAATAAAAACACCAAAATTAATAGAAACTAAGACCTTTATTGCATCTGGAAATAACGATGGCTTAGTAGAAAAATTACCGGGAGTTGATTGAAATTGATATCTCATTGAATGCTATAATATACATAATCAACTACAATAGAAATAGTTAAGGAAGTTTCTAAATAGATAATATTTTTCTAGTTGTATCCATTGATTTAATTTTTTCCATTCCTTCACAATGATAACAAAGTAAACTCCATAAGTAATCACTTATTATAGATCTATCTTTTGGAGTCACTATCTCATTTGGTAGTTTTGAAATATTGCCGGATAGTAAACTTGCTAAAATAGTCCCACTATTAGGGCCTTTATTGGGGTCGGGGATTATCAAACCAGGAGCTTCTGTTTTTTCTAAGGTTGGTCTAAAACCTAGATTTGTCAATAGCGCGCACTCGTAAAACCAAAATAAAAGATTTGGATCTCCTTTTTGTATATTAAAACATCTTAATACGTCTTTTAAAGTATCAAAAAGATTAGGAAAAGGATCTTCCAAGGATAGTGCCTTCTCTGTCATATCTAAAATAGTCATCGAAAATGTAATAGAGCGTAAATCTTCTAAAATTTTTGACCAGAATTCTCTGAAATTAACTTTTGAAACGGTTTGAAGTTCATTTTTTGATTTATGATTATATATTATATCAATATAACTCATAGGTTGAAAATGGGAAAACTTGGATGATTTTTTACTTCTTGCACCTCTAACAATAAAACTTACCTTACCTTTCTCCTTTGTGAAACATCTTGTGATTAGAGATGTCTCCCCATATGGAAAAGATTTTAAAACAATCGCAGGCGTATTAATTATCACTAAATATTATTTCTTAATAAGCCTTTGCAAAAATAACTTCATGTTTTGCCGGTGATGCTGAATATATACATTTTAGATCTTTTGGTTTTTCATCTAGTGGTATGCATCTTATTGTAGCTTTTGTTTCTTCTTTGATCTTTGCTTCTGTACTTGCTTTTCCATCCCATCCACAACGAACAAAACCTCCTTCTCTAATTATTGTTTTTAACTCATCATATTTATTTATTACATGAGTGTTTCTTTCTCTGAATTGAAGAGCTTGAGAAAATAAGTTTTCTTGAATATTAATGAGAAGTTCTGGTACTTTTTTTATTGCCTCTACTTTCGATAAGAAAACTTTTTCGCCACTATCTCTTCTAGCCAAAACAACATTATTTTTTTCAATGTCTCGAGGTCCGACTTCAAGCCTTAGAGGAACACCTTTCATCTCCCAGTTATTAAATTTAAAACCGGGAGTATTATCTGTCCAGTCTTCATGTACCCTAATTTCATGATTTTTCCAATCTTCAACTAAATCTTGGATATAATCTTTAATTAATTGTTCTTGTTCAATCGTTTTATAAATTGGAATAATAACAAGTTGAATAGGTGCAATTTTTGGGGGTAGTCTTAATCCTTTATCATCTCCATGTGTCAAAATAATCGCTCCTACTAGCCTTGTACTTACGCCCCAACTTGTTGCCCATACAAGTTCTTCACGATTATCTTTTGTTTGAAACTTTACATCAAATGCTTTTGCAAAATTTTGGCCTAAGTCGTGAGAAGTTCCGGCTTGTAAGGCTTTTTTATCTCCCATCATAGCTTCAATACAATACGTTCTTTCAGCTCCTGCAAATTTTTCGGCTTCTGTCTTTATTCCGGTTATTACAGGTATTGCTAAATATTCTTCAGCTAACTTTTGATACAGTCCTAATATATCCAATGTCTCTTTTTCAGCCTCTTCTTTTGTAGCATGAGCTGTGTGACCTTCTTGCCACAAAAATTCAGAAGTTCTCAAAAATAATCGAGTTCGCATCTCCCAGCGAACAACATTTGCCCATTGATTAATTAAAATAGGCAAATCCCTGTAAGACTGTATCCATTTTTTATACATGGACCAAATTATTGTTTCAGATGTTGGCCGGACTATTAATTCCTCTTCTAATTTAGATTCAGGATCAACTACCACTCCATTTTTTTCATCTGATTTTAATCTGGTATGGGTAACAATAGCACATTCTTTAGCAAATCCTTCAACATGTTCTGCTTCACGAGCTAAGAAGGACTTAGGTATAAATAATGGAAAATAAGCGTTTACATGGCCAGTCTCTTTAATCATTTTATCAAACGATTCTTTTATATTTTCCCAAAGTTGAAAGCCATATGGTTTAATAACCATTGTACCTTTTACAGGACCATAATCAGCCAAATCAGCTTTATTAACTATTTGAGTATACCAACTTGAAAAACCTTCTTCTCTCTTGGGTAAACCTTTTCTCATCTTTATAAATTCCTATTCTGAATTATACCTAAAATTACTTGTGCTCTAAGGTCGCACCAAGCCAGATTTATTTAGAACATTAAACTTTGATTACGTTAGTTTATCATGTGATTAAACTATGTAAAACTATAATTATTATTCTTTTATTTTTAATAATAAGCTGCGAGAAAAATACGATGATTCTTTATACAAACTGTAATGTCTATGGTCGTCCAGATATTAAGTCAATTTTATGTAATAATGGTAAAATCATCCAACTTTTACCTAGTAATAATATTAATGCTGGAAAAAAAATAAATCTGAATGGCGGTTGGGTGTATCCAGGATTTACTGATTCACATATGCATCTAACTGGATTGGGGTTCTCCCTTGAATCAATTGATTTAGTTGGAGAAACTTCTAAAGAAGAAGCCCTCCAAAAAATAACAGAAGAAATAAAAAATGTCCCAAAAGGAACTTGGATAATTGGAAGAGGTTGGGACCAAAATAAATGGAAAGGTAAATCTTATCCAACCGCAAAGGATTTAGATTTAATTTCGAATGAGCATCCAATGGTGTTTAGGAGAATTGATGGTCATGCCATTTGGACAAATACAATCGCTATGGATATCGCCAAGATTGATGATAAAACCGAAGAAGTCACCGGTGGTATTATTTTAAGGGATAGTTCTAATATTCCTTCAGGAATATTCATTGATAATGCCCTTGAATTAATTGAGAACCATATCCCCCAAAAGTCAAAATCTGATATTCATCGACAAATATTAAAAGCTCAAAAATTACTTAACAAATTTGGGATTACATCTATTCATGATGCTGGGACATCTAAGCAAGAAATAGAGGTTCTTAAAAAAATGCTTAAAAATGATGAACTTTCTATTCGTGTTTTTACAATGATTAATAATGATCCAAAAGAATATGATAGTTTTTTAAAAACCGGTCCTGAAAAAGATAACCCTTTTATAAAAATTCAGGCAATAAAAATTTATTTAGATGGTGCTTTAGGTTCCAGAGGAGCAGCATTGCTTGAACCATATTCTGACGCACCAAATGAAAAAGGTCTTTTGCTTGTTGAATCATCTGAACATAAAAAACTAGTTGCAAAATTTAATAAAGCAAATTTTCAAGTAAATACTCATGGTATCGGAGACAGAGCTATAAGAATCATTTTAGATAACTATCAAGCAGTTGCAAATTCAAATCTTAGAAACCGAATTGAACATTCTCAGGTTGTACACAATGAAGATCTTCCTCGATTTAAAGAATTAAATATAATCCCCGCAATTCAAGCTACGCACTGCACTAGTGATATGAGATGGACCGAAGAACGTCTAGGAAAAAGTAGAATTCATCAAGCATACCCCTGGAGATCCTTTATAGATTTAAACATTCCGGTTTCTGGAGGTTCCGATGCCCCTATTGAAACACCTGACCCTCTAGAAGGAATCTATGCATCTGTTACAAGACAAGATAAAAATGGTTTCCCTGAAGGCGGATGGTATTCAGATCAAAAAATGACTCTAGATGAAGCAATTAAATCCTATACAGAATGGGCATCATATGCCTCTCATGAAGAGAAAGTAAAAGGTAAGATTAAAGAAGGTTTCTACGCAGATTTCACGGTTTTAGATCAAGAGTTAAGTTCTAACAATCCAAGAATGATTTTAGAGACCACTGTTCTTTTTACAATTTTAAATGGGAATATAGTATACCAAAATGATGGAAAATAAAGAACTAAAATACCTAACTGGTTTGAACAGAGTAAAAAATCGGTACGAATCTGGTTACTTTTTTGTAGAGGGTAAGCGATTAGTTGAGTCTGCAATATCATACAATGCAAATATTAAAAATATCTATGCAACAGAGTCTTTTTTAGAAGAAAATAATTCACTAAAAGATCTAATTGAAAAAAAGAATTATACAATAAACACAATTCTAAAAAAGCAACTTGAAAAAATATCATTTACAAAAAACCCTTCAGGAATAGGAGCACTATGTAAAATTTCTGAATATTCTTTAGATAGTTCTAAAAATAACAAATGGTTATATCTTGATGAGATTTCAGATCCGGGAAACTTGGGAACGCTATTGAGATCTGCCGCATATTTTAATTTTACAAATATTGCATTATCAAAAAACTGTGTAGATCCTTATAACCCAAAAGTTGTTCGTTCAGCGATGGGAGCACATTTTAAAATCGAATTATATTTAAAAGTTGAGTTGAACAACTTTCAAAATAATTACTGTGTTTTTGGCGCTGATCAAAATGGTGATAATTATAAAAATATTCAATATCCAAAAAATTTGATTTTGGTGTTAGGTAATGAAGCCCATGGGTTAAGTAAAAAAACAGTAGCTAGTTTGGATAATATTATTTCTATTAAAAAAACAGGTTTTGGAGAGTCTCTCAATGTTGGATCGGCTGGTTCGATAATAATGAGTCATTTGAGTGAAATCTGAAAATAAAAATAATTTATAACTATCTTGTTTTGGTAATTTTAAATAATCTATTTAATAAAAAATTAGAGATTTAAAAATGCTTTATTATGAATAATACACTTAGTATTAAATCTGCTGTTCTTGTAGTCATTGCATCTATAATATCTGCTTTTTTAGCTGGGGCGGTTGTGCTTGGTTTTGGTTTATCAAACCCTGATGGTCCTCAAAAAACATATACTTTTTTATCATTTATTATAGGACAAAGCTTTATGCTTGTTCCTTTAATTTGGTTTTTGATTTCTAAGAAACAACCTATTTTAAAAACCCTTAGAATAAGATTCGTTCCCGTCTCTACAATATATTACACAGTTCTACTTTCTCTTGGTATTATAATTCTCTCAGATGAATTAGACAAAATCATTCAAATGTTTATAGATGCTCCTGAATATGTAATAGATTTAAATGGTTTGCTAAAGCCTGAATCTCTTTTGGGATATTTTCTGTTATTTACAGCTGTAGTCGTTATTGCTCCACTCGGAGAAGAATTGCTATTTAGAGGTTTTTTTCAACAAATTTTAGAAAAACATTGGAAAGATGTCACCAGAGCAGTTTTAATGACAGCAATCATCTTTTCTTTTATTCATATGAACCCTTTTTGGTTCGCTCAGATTTATATTCTTGGTATTATTTTGGGGTTTCTCGCTTGGAAGACAAAATCTGTATTACCATCCCTCATTCTCCATAGTTTAAACAATCTCGTTGCATTAATCCTTTCGTTCACAATAGATGCTGAACATACATTTTATATTTGGAATGGACATATAGCCCCCTGGATTTTATTAATTGCGGTCATCTTTGTTGTTTCTGGTTTTAAAGCAATAAATAGAGATTACTCTAATTGAAAAAAGAAATATTTAAACATGAGATTAAAATTCTCAAAGATACTTTTGGCCGTTTATTGCGTAGAAATGCCGAAACAAATCTTATTAAACTAATTAAAAAAACTCACCCTGCAGATTTAGCAATCGTATTTAGGTATTTCACTGATGATGAACAAATTCAAGTTTTCAACCTGATGACAAACAGCGATCACACGATTGAATTTTTAATTGAATTAGATGATACTCTTATTGCAAACCTTTTAAATGTTGAAGAGCCTGAAAGGATTGTTGATTTATTAGAGAATGCGCCAACAAATGATCAAAGTTATATCCTCGGAATTCTAGAAGATAGTCAGTCTCAAGCAGTGATTGATTTATTAAAAAGAGAAGAACAGGAAGAAATTGAAGAAATCATGGGTTATCCAGAGGATTCAGCTGGTGCAATGATGACAACAGATATTTTTACACTTTTTGAAGATACAAAATGTTCTCAAGCTCTGGTAGAATTACAAGATCAAGAAGATGCTGAAATGGTCTTTTATTTGTATGTAACTAATGAATATGGTTCACTGGTAGGGGTTGCCTCCTTGAGGGCCCTCGCGACAACACCTCCAGATAAGTTATTAAAAGATATTATGGTAAAAAGAGTACATACTGTCCGCCCGGAAACTGATCAGGAAGATGTAGCCCAAATAGTAGCACAGTATAACTACTTAGCTGTTCCCGTGATCGACTCTGATAATCATTTATTAGGTATTGTTACGGTTGATGATGTTGTCGATGTAATTAGAGAGGAAGCAACAGAAGATTTTTTACAAATGGCTGGAGCAGGAAAAGATAGAGAAATATTATTAAAATCGAGTTGGGAGAATGCAAAAGCTCGCCTTCCTTGGCTTTTTGCTAGTTGGATAGGTGGAATTATTGCAGCATCTATTATTGGTAAATTTGAATACATGCTAGAGAGCATCATTGCTTTAGCTGCTTTTATTCCAGTCATAATCGGGATGGGTGGTAATATTGGAACTCAATCCTCTACTATTATTGTTCGGGGTATGGCAACAGGAAGAATTGAACTCGGAAATGAGTTAAAGATAGTTTTAAAAGAACTACGTGTTGGATTAATACTTGGGAGTTTATACGGGCTTATGTTAGGTTTATTTGCTAATTTCAAATTTTTAGAATCAGATCCTTTATTGGGCGTTGTAGTTGGTCTGAGTATTTGCTGCTCAATGCTTTTAGCTGCTGCTGTTGGAACCTTTACACCCTTGGCTCTCAGAAAATTAGATATTGACCCTGCAATTGCTACAGGTCCATTTGTAACAACAAGTATTGATATCTTAGGTGTATTGCTTTATTTTTTTATCGCAGGAACATTACTTCAGATTTAATTGATTTACCTAATTACATGCATAAGTGTTGTTCTTTATTTTCTTTTTATTATTTTTATTATTTCTGGTTTATTTAAACATGAATCTCCAAATATTTCATCATCAAAAGACCTTCCTATGGTTTCTGTTGTTCTTGCAGCAAGAAATGAAGAGAGCAACTTACCAGATCTAATCTATGACTTAGTAAATCAAGAATATCCATTGGATAGACTAGAGGTTATTTTTGTTAATGACAGATCAACAGACCTTACACACCGGATACTCAACGAAGCATCTGATAATTATAGCTTTATAAAACATATTGTAATAGAAGAGCTTTCGGCTGAAATGACCCCTAAAAAATATGCACTAACAAAAGGAATTGATTCTGCAAATGGAGAAATTATTATTTCAACTGATGCCGATTGCAGAGTTGGAAAACTTTGGGTTTCTAGTATGACTTATGATGTTATAAAGAGCAATGGTATAAGTATTGGCTTCTCAAAAATTTCAGATAAAAGTTTTTTTGATCAATATCAAAAAATTGATTTTTTAGGAATTATCTCAGCAAATGCTGGTGCTGGGGGTTGGAAACAGTTTTGGTCTGGAACAGGCCAAAACCTAGCATACTTTAAAAGTGACTTTATATTAATTGATGGATTTGAACCAGTCAAAAATAAAATATCAGGCGATGATATGTATTTGGTTCAAGCAATATCAAAAATTAAATCAGGTTCAATCAATATCGACCCAAATTCGTTTGTTAGTACAAAGCCTATGAAAAATATAAAAGAGTTTATAAACCAGAGAATTAGATGGTCTTCGAATGCAAAGTTAAATGTGAAAAAAAGTCCTTACTTTTTTTCTTTTTTAGCTAGTTCGTTTTCCTTTAACCTTATTCTTCTTTTTTACTTTCTTTTTTCTGAAAATTGGATTCTTTTATTTCTTTTTAAATTTTTATGTGATGGATTAGTTGTATTTATGGGTTCAAAGCTGTTTAATGTAAATATAAAACTCCCAGCTTATCTCCTATGGGCAATAACGCAACCTTTTTATATACCTGCCATTGGCTTATTAGGAATAAGAGAAAAATTTACATGGAAAAAATAAAACAAATATTTATTTCTGTTTTACTCTCAACGAGTATTCTGTGTTCCCAGTCTTATACGGTATCTGTTCTAGGTTATCATATAGCAGATCTAAAAAAGACAAATCCATCTTCAGGTAATATTAATTTTGAATTTCAAACCCGCGGGTTGGTTGACTTTTTTTATCCAACTGAAAATAAATATACGACAAAGTATGATAATGAAACTTTTCATTTTATTGACTATAGCTACAGTATAAATCAATCGGATTTAAAAGAAAATCAAACCTCAATAAAAGGTTCAACGAATGTAAATCATTCTGATAGTTTAGATTCTGAAAAAGGTGTTTTTAATTTCATAACATTTCTTGAGGTAATAAAAAATAAAAACCCATCAGAAATTGATACAAAATGGTTCCCCTATGAAACAAACAATACTATTGGTGAAGCCCGAGTAATCTGGGCTGACTCTTCGAATGTTTATAGCAATAAAGACTCTGTCTTATGTAATCGTTATAGATTAGATATCATTATGCCAGAAACAGCTATTACTAAAGATATTGACTATTTAAATAAATTTTTATCCTCTGATGAGAATGTTAAAGAAATCTGGGTCTCGATTAAGTCTCCTGAGATTTATCAAATTAAAATTAAAAATGATCTGTTATCATTAGATGTGAAAATTAACAAACGAGATATTGCTGAGTAGTTTTGATAAATATGATTATTAAATATTTCAAAATACAGTTTCTGGAAATAGTGGTATTAGGTCTACTTCAGAAATCTTTACCTTTAATACTTTTTTCATGAAAAAAGTATCGAGACTTTTAGCATATAAGAAGAAATTCTTGGGCTGGTTAGTAGCTTCTGGTCTCATAGCTATTGCAATATTTTATGGGATAGATAAAAAAATAATAGTCTTTACCACATTTATCGTGACTATCTTCACAGAAATTTTTGTTGGTATTAGTGCCTTAATCGCGATGATACCGTTTATAGGTCCATTAATTATTAAAGTTATTTCCTTTCCTATTTTTTGGATTTTAAATGCCCTAGGTACACTTGTTTCAGGGCTTGCTATAAAAAAAGGGTACACTACAAAATTAGCAAAAGGACGAATTATTACTCTTGCACTTCTCATCGGAATTATCATTGGGTATATTATGGGACACTTAATCCCGCTCAAATGAATATTTTAATTTTACAAGGACCGAACCTCAATTTATTAGGTTTACAATCTGCAAATAATCAAAAAAGATTAACACTTGATAAGTTAAATAAAGCTCTTAGACTTCATGCTAGGTCAAAAGATATAAACCTTAAATTTTTTCAGAGTCATAAAGAGTTTCAAGCAATTAATTTTATTCAGCGAAATAGAAATTGGGCTGATGGTCTTATTTTTATTCCTACGACTTGGGCAATAAATAATTTTACTTTATTGGAAACTATTAAAATTATTAAAATTAAGACTTCTTTAATTTTATTTGAAGAGCCTTATTCTCACGGAGTAAGCAAAGAAAATTCTATATTAAATGCAGAGAATATATTAACATTCTACGGCACGCCAATCGAGACTTGCTTAAAAGGCCTAGACCATATTTTAAGTTAGATGCACCTTTCGTTAATCGTATTTTTGTTAAGCAGTATTCTATTTTCTCAAATAATAGAATCCTCTAAAAATTCACCCTTACACGTTTTATCTTCCGAATTATTAAATAATAAAGAAATCAAATTAGACAATAAGATTGAATTTGATGCTAAATGGGTTGACTCTTTAAAACTTGTTCTACCATGTGAAAACATTAAGGTCCCAAAAAGAGCGATGAGATTACCAAATGCTCCAAGAGACTATAGAAATGGTGTTCATAGAGGAATAGATTTCTTCGCAAATTGGGGAACTCCCGTCAGGGCTGTTGCAAAAGGAACCGTTATCCGTTCTGACTTATTTTATGAAGAAGTTCCTGCAGAATTTCGAGAAAATATGTTGGAATCTAGTGCACGAGTTGGAAACACGCCTTCCGATATTTTCAATAGTATATTATTAGGAAAAGCTGTCTTTTTAGATCATGGCTTTGATCTAATACCTGGTTTCAGAGTTATTTCAATATACGCTCACCTTTCCCATATTGAAAAAAAAATTAAACCTGGGTACATTATGAAATCAGGTGAATTGATGGGTAAATCTGGTAATACTGGAATGAGGGAAAGTACATTGGGCTCAAAATCTGGTTCACATTTACACTGGGAAATGATTTTACAAAAAGATAAAGATGAGATCTATCTAGGCAGAAATCTTGAAAACCCAGAATTATTTAACATGTTAACAAGAATTTTTGAATAAAAAAAAGGGCAGCTTCCGCTACCCTTTTCCATAAAACAAGATTTCTACTAGTTTAGAAAACAAGTCCTAAACTTAGAACACTACTTGGATCAAAGGTATCTGTTCCTCTGTAAGTGTAATCAACAACCAAATTTACTCCATAAAGTGCATACTTTAAACCTGCACCAAAGTTAGTGCCAAACAATGTTTCACCATCATTAACTGAGTCTTCTTCTAGCATCGCACTTGTTAAGCCACCTCTTAGGTAAACCATATCCATTAGCGTATACTCAGCACCAAAATTCAACTCATCATATGAGAAGTTATGACTAGTGTAAGTCACTCCAAGAATGGCTCCTGAAACGTTATATGATAGGGACATATTATATGTCGATGGTAGTTTGTCGTGTGAAGCTTCGGCATTATAAAAATCAGTTACTCCATCAGCACCAACAGCCTGGGAAGTTAAACCACTTCCTGTATAATGCATATCTGTTCCGATGTTTGTTAATGCTAATGCAAGACCTAAGCCATCAATGTTTGCAAAACCAGTGTATTGAACTCCAATATCTAGGGCCAATGCTGAAGCGCTGACACGTGGAATACTTTCATAGACCAACTTACCAGTTACTCCAAAAAAAGCTCTGTCTGAAAAAGCGTTGGCATAGGTTAAAGCAAATGTTGAAAGTGTTGGTTTAAAAGTACCACCACCAACGCCATCCATATCCTGAACAGTTGTCACGGGGATATCACCCATGTCAATAGACTTAACTGTTAACCCAAGAGCTCCCATTGTTCCAACTGGTGAGGCTACTCCAAAATAAGAGACGCCTACGTCGCCAAACATGTCCATGTTTGTGGCTAAAGCTGAAGTAGATGTACTTCTAGCTAGTCCAGCTGGATTCCAGAAAACAGATTCTAGTCCGCTTGAAAAAACTCGTTCGGATCCTGCCATAGCAATACCCCTTGCGCCTACAGGAACGAGTACTTGGTTACCACCACTTGTACCTATTCGAGACTCATCGCCACCGAATAATGTTCCTAGAGCTAATACCGATGGTAAAACTATTTTAAGTGTTTTAATCATTTTTATTTCTCCGTTATCGAATTTGTTTAATAGTACTGGACTACTTGATTACGCTGAACAATGTACAGCTTGACAATTTTTTCGCCATGATCTGTCGCTACATTCGCAACATATGGCCCACTTGCTATAGGTAATCCATTATTATTTCTCAAGTCCCATTTTGCATATTGGCTTGTAGCTGAATTATGCGATAGGGTCCTTACAAGTACACCGTCTATTGAATAAATCTTAATTGTAACATCTGTTGCATCATCGGGAAGATGAGTAAAGGTTACAAAGTTTTCAAATCTACCCGTTTCTTGCTCATTTGCAGCATAATAAGGATTTGGGAAAACATTAATTAATTCTAGATCTGTTTTCTGCTTTTCTTCAGATGCTAAAGGCGCACTAGAGGTGAATTTGAAAACATCGGCTTCTGTATTTCCTTTAGCAGTATTGAAACTAAAATAATGATTAACCTCTAATTGAGCACCTGTCTTATCATAGTTACCAATTTGTGGAAGAGACGAGGCTCCACCAGCAGAGGAACCATCTACATAGCTTCCGGCTTCATTTGGACCATAGTATGCTCCAAATAGAGTTGCTGTAACAAAAGGATAAACAATGTCACCAGGAGAAGATCCCCAAGATGAATTTGAAGATAAAGCTAAACCATCATAAAAGTCACCTTCTACAGTCTGACCTGCTCCAGCTTCAAGGTACTTTGCAACTGAATCTGGGCTATAACTTATTTCTGTACCGTCTAAGTTATATCCTTGAACAGCATATATTGGTTCCCATGCTTCGCAACCAAATGTTGGGTTGACCCAATCAAAGATTACATCTCCGGGAACATCAGGATCTGGCTCTGAATTAACACTCCAGTGGCCATCATTATTTGAATCCCAGAAACCAGCAAACAATCTTAATGTATCTCCACCAAATGGCTTCACACGATACATAGCAAACGGCTGGTAAACAGGTTCACCATATGTTGCGCTAGAAGCATCAGAAGAGTCTGTATGCAACCAACCTGAGTAATATTCCCAACTTAGAGAAGAATCACCAAAATCAATAACTACATTATCAAAACCCCAATAATCAAAACGGTCATAATCTCTAGCATAAGATGGCTGGTTTATCGCTCCAGCTCTGTTATCTAAAATCATTCCTGTCTGTGATAAACTAGGAGCTAAATGTGATTCTGTAGTAGCATCCACTAGAGTAGCAGAACTCGGCCATGAAGCATATTCAGGAATCCCTATAATAGTTTGCGGTGCGGGACCACTGACTACTACCTGCAAACCTTCAGCAATTGGCTGATCTACGTCATTTTGGTCAGCTGCTTGTTTAAAAAAGGGCACAAGTACTTCACCTGTACCTGCATTGCTTAATCTCCATAGATCACCGCTCACCACGTTACCATCATAATGAGTGTAAGATGTGTCTGCAATAAAAGATACACGATATGTAGCGTCTTTTGTTTGAGCAGGATTTGTAACCGTGGCGGATACTGCTCCTTGACCGGGACCTGTGTGGGTTATTTCAAGTCCATCACCAACTGAAGATGTAAGAGTTTTACCAAATTCAGCAGGAGTTAATTTTACAGGAATTGGAGTAAGGGCCGTCTCAAGAGTTTTATCTTCAATCAGAGGTGGCTCAGCATTATAGTTATAAGCGCTGACCGCGAAAAAGTATTCTGAACCGACATAAAGCGGTCCACCTGTTAAGTAATCTTTCGAAATAACTAGTTGTCTTTTCACACCTTTGTCTAGACCGTATTGAACTGGAATCTCAACTGTTTGACCATATTCAGGGATAAACACATTACCCATGATAGTCTGAATACCGTCATTTAAATCAAACGTTCCAATTCGTACCGCTTCACCAACTGTTGATGTCGCGCTAGGAAGTTGATATACATTATAACCTTGAAAAACATATCCAGAAATATTAGAACTCTCTGTTGCTTGCACAGAAGCAGAACCAGACCAATCAAGAAGAACCTGATCTTCGAATG
>ENA-ORDA01000178-ORDA01000178.1-marine-metagenome-genome-assembly--contig:-NODE-178-length-66049-cov-3.715849_pt1 | contig 66049 bp, 59 predicted proteins | sample MGYA00237778_ERZ508506 | MGnify/ENA primary metagenome ERZ508506 (study PRJEB26177, sample SAMN06267891) | marine metagenome | isolation source: Monterey Bay, California, USA | place: Pacific...
CCCCACGCTCGTGGCGCAGCTGGAGGACGCGGGCGGGCCGTACAACGTCACCACGCAGGTGATGTGGGCGCTGCGCGACAACTTCGACCAGGGCGAGATGGGCTTCTTCTCCGCGTGCACGGTGCCGGGGAAGACGGGCGCGGCGGCGTTCACCACGTCGGTGGAGATGCCGCCTTCATCACTCTTGATCACACTGACTTGAACGTCGTCATAGTCGTAGGTAAAGAGCGCCGCGTTGATGCGCATGCGGCCATCCATCAGCGTAGACTTCATGCCGAACTCGAGACTTGCAATATTCTCTTCGGTGTAGTCGTCACCTGTAGCGGTGTCTCTATTGAACGCGCCACCGTTGAAGCCCCCCGCACGATAGCCCGTGGTGTAGCTTGCATAGAAGTTGGTGTTGTCGTTCATGCTGTACTTTGCAACGAAGCGTCCAGAAACGTTACTGAAGCTTTGCTCGTTGTAGTTACCGTACACGCCGGCTGTTTCAGGAATGTTGTCGATACCGTCAAGTCCGCCAACATACCCCGCGGTTAGAATTGCTGGACTTGCCGCCCCCGCGAACGTTGCACCGATGTAGCTGGCAATGCCACCCGCAGGGAAGTCACGCCAACGATAGGTCATGTACTTCGTCTCGTCGGTGTAGCGCAGTCCCGCGGTGAGTGACCACTTATCCGAAGCCGTCCAAGTCGCCTCTCCAAACACAGACTGTGCATCACCACCTACGTCAAAGCCGCGACTTGAGGAGGCTGCGAGTGTATACGTCGGCGCTTGAACGTTACGCATTTCACCGTAGTCTTCCCAGTCATAAAAGCCGAAGGCCCAGTCGACCGAACCGGTGCTGCCAATCACTTGAATCTCGTGGCTTTCCTGCTCGTAGTCATTCGTAAGATCCGTCCAGAAAATACCGTCGCCATTGTTGGCGTTAATGGCATCGATCATGTCGATTGCGAGGGTGAAATTATCAGCCGCCGCATTGTTAAAGCCCAGATTGGGTATGACTTGTCCAAACAAGGCGCCACCAATGGTTTGTAAAGTGAGATCGCTTCTCACGCCCGAAGAGACCGAGTTGTCGATGCCATCGAGGTCACTAATAGAGTAGTCCTCCATGGTGCGCTTACCATAGATATACTTGACGCTAGTGCTGTCACTCCACTCGTAGTTGAGCGTAAGGGTGTGTGAGTCATTATCAATGGACGCGTAGCTCGGGACATCCGTCGAGCCCGAATTGGGGTGAGTATCGGCGTTGGCGAGAACGCCATTGGCCCACTCTACGTAGTCGTTTGACCAGCCGAGGAACTGCTGAATCTGCGGCAGATTCGGCAGTAAACCGAACTGAACCGATTGAGCGACACCGCCGGCGATCGCTTGAACCGTTTGAATTCGTGAGGCGCTGTCAATGGGGACCGCGGTCTGATCGCCACCCGCAGCGAGGTAGCCGGCAACGGCTCCATAACTTGGGTTTAGGCCCGTAACCACGTTGTGGTTGTCCAGCTCATTGTTAACACTACTGCTCGCGAACGCGTAGTCCAGCGACAGGCGGTCTGTCATGTCCCACGCCATCGCAAACCGGTAGCCATCGCGATCGATGCTGTTGAACCCGTCCAGTTGAGGATTGGTGTTCTCGTAGAAGGCGTCGCGCTGTCTATCGTTCCAGGAGATCGCGGTTCTAATGGTGTCAGAGAGTGGAATATCGGCCCGAATTGAGTACTCAGTGCGGCCATAGTTACCCATGCTTCCGCGAAGGGAGAGTCCGAACTCGTCTGCGGGGGCCTTTGAAATATAGTTGATGGTGCCCGACGTCGAGTTACGGCCCGAAAGCGTTCCCTGCGGTCCTTTCAAAATTTCGATTCGTGCCAAGTCGACAATGTCTACTGCGCTGCCTTGGTTTTTACCAATGTAGACACCGTCAATGTAGCGACCAGCCGCGGGGTCAAGCGAGAGGTTAGGCGCGCCGTCGCCAATACCGCGAATGACAAATGCGGTTGATGAGCCGCCTTGAGGCGAGCCGTAGCCATTCACACCCACAACCTCATTCATTAGGTCGAGGTTGTTATTGATGCCACGCTCAGCGATGTCTTTTTCGCTAAGGGCTTCGATCGAAATCGGCGTGTCCTGAACGCTGGCTTCACGACGCTCGGCCGTGACAACCACTTCTTCGAGTTGTGCAAATGCCGTTTCGGCGGCCATAACAGTCATTACAGCGGTCGCTAACAGCGTCTTAGGGCTAGATGGCTTCATGGTTTTAACCTCATTTTTAGAGTTATTGATATAGAGACTACGTCTTTCTCTTAAAAGATATGGCATTTAATATGCCAAATAAATTTTACTTTTTCAATTCTGAGACCCGCTTGTTACGTTACCGCTCGTTTCAAGTTGTGCGTCTGGGTTTACTTTAACAACGACTCACCTTTTATTGTCGCTATTTTGTCTGGGTAGTGTCGCTCAGAGCGACGGCCGAGGGAATCCTTCACTGGGCCTTTGTTTAGAGCAAACGGACTACCCGTTTTAGACCAGTATTGCGGCAAAATTGCGTCGGACTAGACCCACTTGCGGCCCGGTCGGTGAACCTCTATTACACTCTTTTTCAAAATCGTATTGCTCAGTCGTAGTATGGTTTTAGTGGGAGGGCCAACCGCGGCCCCGGGACTAAAAGTCAAAGGAGAGTGTGATCATGAAGGCCCTCGTTTTTAACGGTCCGCGTGACATTCAGTATGAGACGTTTCCTGACCCGTCTTTAGCGACAGATAACAGTGTGATCTTAAAGGTTGAACGCTGCAGCATTTGTGGTTCGGACTTGCACATGTACCACGGTGAAAATTTGGGTAAGGCAAGCTACAGCGGCGGTGTAACACCGTTTTGCGTGGGTCACGAATTCACCGGAGAAATCGTTGAAGTCGGTTCTCAGGTTCATCGTTTTCGTGTGGGTCAACAGGTTTTGGCGTCGGGTGGAGCACCTTGTGGCAAGTGTAAGAACTGTTTATCCGGATACGCTCAGCGCTGTTCGGGCTGGACAGCATTTGGCTTGAGTGGGGCTATGAACGGGGGGCAAGCTGAATTTGTCAACGTACCGATGGCCGACCTGACACTCCAGCCTATTCCTGAGGGTGTGACCGTGGAACAAAGTATTCTCCTAACAGATGCTCTGTGCACAGCCTACTTTGGACTCACGCGCACAAACCTTGAGCCTGGCGACGTCGTCGCCGTGGTAGGCCTGGGGCCCATTGGTTTGATTGGCGTGGAACTGGCGTTCACGCTTGGTGCCTCGGAGGTCTTTGCCATTGATCCGGTCAGTCACCGGCGTGATCATGCTCAGGCACTGGGCGCCACGGCATTAGACCCCAGTGAGGCGCTGCCCGTGATTATGGACAAAACCCTAGGTGCAGGGGTGCCACGTGTGTTTGAGGCCTCGGGGTCTAAGGACGCAGTGGCGTTGGCGATCAAAATAGCGGGAAGGGGGAGTACCGCCTCCTTTGTTGGTCTACCGCAACCCGACGTTCAGTTGCCCATGCTAAAGGTGCTTTACAAGGATATTACGATTCGCGCGGGTGTCGCATCGGTGATCGACCAGTGGCCTCACCTTATCCCACTTCTACAGCATGGGCGTCTGAAGGCGGAGGGGCTCTTTTCGCACACAATGGCGCTTTCTGAGGGAGCTCAGGCCTATCGCATGTTTGACCGGCGAGAGGACAATGTGCTCAAGATCATGATGACGGTTTAAAAAAGTACGCGATCCTTTCCTCGCGGCGCTTTTCCCTCATAGGTAGGGCATTTGTATGGTCGAGCTGTTATCGACTCTAATTTCAGCACCATTGATGTGTCGCGATTCGTGACTGGCTAAGAAGTAAATGACGTCGGTGACGGCCTCGGGTTCGCAGGCAAAGCTGTACGCTTTCATCGCCTGGTCTGGCGTCATTTCGGGAAATTCGCCTTTCATGTGGGTGACCATGTCAGTCAAAATTCCGTCCGGATGAACACTGTTACAGCGAATAGGGAGCTGGTTTGTTTGGCAGTGAACGGCAACGCTCATGGTGAGACTTCGCACAGCCGCTTTCGCTGCACCGTAGGCGATGAAGTGCGGGTACCCGGCCAAGGCTGAAGACGAGGACAGATTTATAATCGAGGCGGCGCTGCTCTTTTTCAGTGCGTCGAGCATGTATTTCATGCCCAGAAATACCGAGGTGCTGTTGACGTCCATCATTTGTTTGAAGTCATCCAAAGACGACGTCTCGATGGTATAGGTCATAAGAATAGCAGCGTTGTTCACTAGAACGTCGAGCTTCCCATGATCTGCCACGGTCGACTTGGCGAGCGCCATCCAGTCTGACTCGCTGGTGACATCGCAGGTCTGGTAGCTGACAGACGGGTGCTCAAACAAGCCTTCGGGTAAGCGAATATCCGTTCCGATAACGGTGTAGCCGTGCTCCACGAATTTCTTGACCGTGGATTGGCCGACGCCACCGGCAGCGCCTGTGATGACAGCGACTCGATTATTTTCATTAGACACAGAACAACTCCTTTAAGGGTCTTTCAAATAACATAAATATCAAAACGTAAGAGAGACAAGAGTGCCTATCTTGGGCGGTAGACTGCAAGTGCAGGCACCTGCTCAAATGGACCATGAGAAGAAAGTCATACCGTGGGATGGTCAGTGCGTGTTCCAGTGTCGATCGCAGCTTTGGGGTGAAGTTACCGCGGTGTTGGGCGTTGAGGAGGTGGTGTGATGTTGCTCGAAAATAAAGTGGTGGTGATCAGCGGGGTCGGTCCAGGACTTGGACAAACACTGGCGAAAATGGCGGCTGCAGAGGGTGCCGCCGTCGTACTGGGCGCGCGCAATCACGACTTTATTAACGCGGTTGCGGACGAGATTCGGAAAACCGGTGGACAGGCGGTGGCATTCGGTACCGATGTGACCTCGACCGAGCAATGCAACGCGCTAGTGGCTGCGGGAGCAAAGGCGTTTGGTCGAATTGATGGCCTGGTTAATAGCGCTTACGCGCACGGTGATTGGGCAACGGCCGATCAAGCGGATCCTGATAAAGTGGGCGACGTCATTAATGTCATTTGCCAGGGCGCACTTCGAATGGCCCAGGCGTGTGCGCCGCACATGCAAAAGGTGGGTGGGGGGTCGATCGTCAACGTCTCGACTATGTCGACGGTAAAGCCCTTTGCCGGTGAGACGATGTACGCGGCAGGGAAAGGCGCACTTAACGCGCTCACTCGCCACATGGCCAATGATTTTGGGAAGTTTTCTATTCGGGTGAATGCGTTGCGTATGGGATGGATTGGTGGGGCTCCCGTTTATGCGTTCATCGATTCTCAGGTGGCCGCGGGCGCAGATCGTTCTACCGTGATGCGCAGCATTACTGATCGCATCCCGCTGGGGATCATTCCCCCAGAAGCAGATTGCGCGAGGGCGGTACTTGCCTTCCTGTCGGATTATTCGGCGGTCATTACGGGTAGTTCGGTCGATGTGAACGGCGGCGAGTACATGGCGCCGTAAGAATGGGTGAAGGGAGGCGGTAATGACGGACGGTATAAATGAGCAAGAAAAGCTAGCTGTAGACCCCAACGCGATTGTGCGCTCCATTACCGTACAGATCGCCGCACCTACTCAGGTCGTGTGGGATGCGTTGGCCGATTTTGACCGCTACAGCGAGTGGAACCCCTTTTGCGTTGAGGCCTCCGGCGTGCTCGAAGTGGGTGAGCCACTGTCGATGAAGCTCAAAAGCTACACGGAGGAGGGGCAGTACTTCGATAACGTCGAGTTCATCACAGAAATTGATGAGCCCCGTCTCGTGTCATGGTCAGCACCCTGGGTCGACGAGTGGCCCTACCCGGCGCGACGCGATCAGTTCGTTGTCTCAACTGGCCCTGACAGCTGCGAGTACTACTCGACCGATGCCTTTCTAGGTCCACACGGCATCCACGTGATGCGGTTCGCAGGTCCTTGGGTAAAGCGCGCCTTTGATGACACGGCCAGGGCGCTGAAGGCTTATGTTGAGGCTAACTAAATAAAAGAACTTGGCACGAGATCTCTGATCTCATGGTGTTAAAGCGATCGGGCTTTCAGAGTCCCGGTCAGTCTCAAAGAACTTTCAACCGTTCTTAACCCCCGTGCTTACCGGCGCAGCAAAGCGCAAAACGGACTTAAAAATAAGCCTCGATGTACTGCGAGAACTGGTCGCCAATACCTTCAGCATCAAAGCCAAAATCTGCGAGTTGATAGTGATGCTCGGGGCGACTCTCGCGCTCATTAAAGGCTCGCCAATGTGCCATTTCCGTCAGCGCCTCAGAGGTGACCTCCAAGCCTGCAAATTCGTAGATTTTCCGAATTTCCGTCTCGGGATTCGCCACCGTATCCATGAAGTAGAGATCTAGATAGGGCGCTGCAGGGTGTGCAGCCCGGTAGTTCATTGTTTTGGCCAGCCCCGTTGCCCACTTTTCTGCCCAGTTTTGCGCGAGCGCTGGCGTATCAAGCACATCAGTGAAGGGTTGTGCTAAGGCAGTCATCATGCTGCCGTAGGAGGGGATGACATCGACAGGATGACGGTGTGTCTGCACGACGGCCGCGTCGGGGAAACGTTGAAACAAATACTCGGGGTAGTGCAGGTGGTGGGGTGTTTTTAGTAACCAGCGCGTCCCGGTTTGTCCTTTTTTACGCTTTTGCCACTGCAAAAATTGTAGGCACTGGTAGAGATAGTCATAACCCGCAGACTGGTCTTGTTCATAAAGCCAATCGCCAAACTTCGGAATGTGGGCGTAGCACTCTGGCACAGTACTCATAAACGAGTGCTCGAGCAGCATGATCTCTTCGTCGGGTGCTCGGGCATCCATCGGGTGAATGGCCGCGAGCTCAGGTGCGGCTTCCAACATCGCTGTCACCTCGGCCTCTGAAATGCAGATGCGTTCATCCTCATGCTCGAAATCGTCGGCAAGCGGCACAGGTTGCCGGACTTCGTACCAAATCGGTGCCAGTAACGACCTGTCAGTTGCGATGGTGCGATGCAGCATGGTGGTCCCTGTTCTAGGCAGCCCCACAACGACAACGGGGCGTTCGATGGTCTCCTTAAGAATCTCGGGATGCTTCTCGATCCAGGCCTCCATGCGGAGTCGATTAGTCAGTAGGTCGCGGAGTCTTGCACCATGAAATCCCACACCGACCGCGTTAAGCGAGGCCTCCGTATTAAGAGCCGTTACTAAACGGTCGAGTACAGGTTCAAAACTGGCGTCTAAAAATGTGGTTCGCTGTGCCTGGACCAACGCCTCGTTAACCAGAGTCTGTTTGTCGAGCATTATCGAATCACCTCATCCATTGAGTTTTTTGTGTTTACAACGCGTGCCGTCGGGGTTTCTTCTGATGTCGCGAGTAAATAGCGAATAGCCACAAGGCCTTGCTGCAGACCGCCTGTGCTGAGCCAGTTCTCGCCGTCAGGCGGGGGAAGAGCCCCGATCCAAATACGGTACCGTCCATCGCGCACTGCAATTTCGTCTCCTCGAAGCGATGCTTGACCTGTATTGGGCTCAAGCGATTGCATCCAGTGATTTTGTAACGTGACGCTCCAAAACGCCGCATCTGGGGTCTTTCCGTCGATCACTAGGTGTTCGTCAGGCGCGAGATCAAACGCACCGCCGTGGTAGCTGTTGTCAGGGGTCGGATAAAAGATACCGGCGAAATCGGCTGACACCTCGGTGGGCCGTTCGAAGGAGTTTGCTGTTGCGGCGGTTGCACGTGCCAGTGCTCTGCTCCCTTGCCAGGTCTTGTTAAAGAAGCGGCTGGTATTGGAAAGACGTGTCTCGACCGACAGAGCATCATGAGCGGGTAGGTTGAGACCCGTTTGATTCGCACTGTCGCTCGCACGACCTGTCGAAGAAGAGACCGCTATTGAGATGCGACTGCTGTCCTCGACCGAGCCATCGAAGCGATAGGTACGAACCATGACGGTGTGCGCTGTTGCAGAGAGTTGAAGCTCTAAGCTGCCGCTTGCGCTGTTGGCCCGCGCGCGGTTGTTACTTGGTGCAAGCTGAATACTCTTTACGCGACCCACGTTTCCAGCGAGAAAATACAGGCTATCCGCTGCTCGATTCCAACCGGTCAGTGGGTTTGTGTCATAGATGACCACTCCAAGGTAATCCGCATCACCCATGTCGAAAGTGAGCTCGTAATCATATTCAGAGTCGATCGGTGCGGTGAGATAGCGCGCGTCAGGGCTGTCACCAAGAAACTTCCGGTAATCACCCATCCAGTCCGTAAATTTGGGCTCAGCGGGGTCGCCTTTGGACAGCTGCATTTCAATGGAGGCGGCGAGTAGCTCCAGTAAATACTGATAAATCTCATCATGCGGCAGTGTCGCTTCACTCGCTTGAGAGCGCGAATACGCTTCGCTTCCGGCGAAATCGAGACTGGTGAGCAGGTTCTGGAATGCTTCACTTGCTGCATCGTCCAGTGCCCAAGCATCGTCTGGCGCAGTGATCACCGTCGTTCCGGAAAATCGTCCCGCTTGGTAACTGGCGTAGGTAATGATAATGATGAGAGCAAGTCCGACAATGACACGCATAAGCGAATTACCGCGTACTTGCCATCCGGCACTCATCGGCTAGTGCAGCTCCGACAGGTTCACGATATCCACTTGCGGATGTACGGGGTCATCCGTTCCCACCCAGCGGAAGCACAATGTGCCCTCAGTGTGGCCAGCCGTGGACAACGTATTCACTGCGTCTAAATTAGCGGGCGTCACAATAAGTGTGACTGAGCCATCGGTATTGACCGCTGCCCCATGCTTATTCAGGGATATTCGTTGATACCGATAGTCGAGTGACTCCATCCAGTAATTATCGACCTGCAGATTCCACGTCTGGCATTTTGGAACGCGCTCGAGCCTTATGCGAAAGGCTTGGCCAGCCTTGAGTTTGAAGTGCCCGTGGTAGTAAAGAATATTGGGGTCCCCACCGACTGACTGACAAAAGGACTGATCCCACAAAGGCAGGGTGTTTGGGTTCTCGATGATCTGTTGGCTCCAGCGAGCAAACAGCCCCAAGGTGTTCTGATAAAACGCGATGGCCTTGTCAAAGTTGGCCGTGGCCGTGGCTAAGTTGAGGGGCTCAGGTGTTGCTCCGCTGTCGCGCCGCCGAATCTGGAATAGGGCGGGGCTCTCCGTTGCACGATCCAAAAAAGTTTGCCTAATCAGCAGTGACTCGCTGTCTTTATCGATCGGCAGCCAGTTGCCCTCGTGCTCATGCCGGCTTAGGACGATTTGGAAGGAACCGTCGTCGGCCGTTGCCAGGGCGTTGCTGTCGAGAAACCCGGTTTCGATTTGTTTGAAGTTTTCCGCATAACTGCCCTTGCTGGTAGCCATGCTGATGTAGTCGACAGTCCCCCGATGACCCGTTAGCAGGTAGTCGTAGCGACCATCGATGACGGCTTTCTCATAAATATTGTCGGGGTTATCGGCGCCGATTTTGATGGTTTCATGAGAGGGCTTGTAGAGCTCTGGGAACTCGGGATCGTTAAATTCTACGTACCACTCGAGGGCTGCGCGGGCGATACGCGAGAGGTATCTGAGGCCCTCTGCTTGAGTCTGTTCATCTTGTGGGACACCGTCCTCGCCAAGCAGCGCTCCCGCCGCCTTGAGCGTGTCGCAAAATTCTACCCATTTCGCTTGGCTAATACTCACGCTCATCGCCTGCCTTACTCGGTCACGAGTCCGGGGGCGGCGCCGATCTGTTCGATAGCCAGTACCCCGTCAGACGAGGATAAGAAGAGATTGGACATGAGTGTGTACTTGGACAGCCGCATTTTCCACTCGCCATTCACGCGCGCGTATACGTCCTCGTAGTAACCGCTCATTAACTGGACCTGTTCTTTCTGAGTCTCAAGGAGCTGAAATCTCATGCGCCATCGACCCGTCGCCGTGTCCGGCCCGGTCATGACAATTTCGGGGGCCGTCCCGTGGTGCATATCGACATGCGTCGGGTGGCAGGCCAATGACTCAAAGACGTCGATAAAGGCGTCCATATCCGTGAACTCGCCAATAAAACCAAAATCGATCAGAAAATCGCTTTCGTCATAGCAGCCACGCATACCGGCGATGTCGCGGGTGTCGCAAGCGAACCACCAGCGAGCCTTTAAACGTTTTATGGCCTCAATGTCCTCAAGGGCTTGCACCCTTGAGGACAGATCGCCCGTGAGTGTCATAGTGCGCGTTACTTTCCTGGCGCACCGTTGACGCCGGGCCATCTCGAACCGGAGATAGTATCGGCGAAAGGAAGGAATGCATCGGGGTCCAGTGGTTTAGACAACGTAATGGAGCGGTCTAAAAAGATGGGCCACCAGAGGTACGCAGACAGCTGCTCGCGCATAGGGAGCTTACTGGCGAGCGGGTCCCAGGGGCTGTCTCGCAACACGACTTGCCCTTGAACATCTTCTCGCCAAGCAGTGCCATATTTACTGGCGACGTGAACAACGTGTGGCGGGAAGTCATAGCTGGTTGCGGGCCCGCCCATGCTGACCGCACGCGACACTTTGATCCACCACTCGTTTTGAACAAATTCCTCTCCGGGCTCTGATGGTCCCTCGCTCATACCATCGAATTCGAGAAAGGTGTACCCCTGGTGCGTGCACTTTGCTCGCACCATTGGACCAAGGCGGTGAAAGTCTATCTCACAAGGGTACTTGGGTTGCCCATTCGTCTCTTGAGACACGAAAATGGCCGACTCCTGATCGATCCCGTAGCCCAGCGTAAATTCACCCTCAACGCCGTCAAAGTCCGCATTAACAGTCGTCACGACGCCGTATTCGGGTACATCGGGTACAGGGAAGTTATAGACCGTGAGATTGACATTAGGCTCTTTACCCACTGTGATCCCGGGCGGTAACAAGGCTGCAATGGCGTCTGGGTCGGTGCGGTAATGGATTTTCAGCATGGGCCAGTTGATGATATCGCCGGTATTTCCCGTAGGTGCTTGTGCTTCACTCATATTATTATTCCTTGTGCCGTGTAAACGTGTTGTTAGCCGACCGATTCTGGTACGGGTGTGGTCTTATTAATAATCATATCGGCGCGCCGCTGGACCTTCGCTTTACTTTCGTCGGTGTGCGCCAGCAACCAAAAATCACCATTTGGAATGCCTGCAAGCGCCATCTCGGCCACTTCATCCGGGTGTGTCGTCTGGATATTGATGCCAAATTCTTCGGCCATGCGTTTCATGTCTTCAACAGAGTTGATGCCTGTTTCGTTCCCAATGACGCCTTTATCAAATTCTTCAGGTCGAACACGTCCCGAATTAAACAGTCCCGTTTCAACGACGTGTGGTCCGGGGAAGAGGGCACTCACAACAACCGGAAGTCCACCCATTTGTACTTGGTAGTGTAGGTTCTCTGTAATGGTATGAACTGCCGCCTTTGTGGCCGTGTAAATAGGCACATCAGGCAGTACGGTGTAGGCGCCATTACCTGAGCCGGTGATGATCATGTGAGTTCGATCAGTTCGCGTGATGAGGTAAGGCATGAACACGCTGATGCTATTGACGGCGCCCCACAGATTGACGTTGAAGCACCACTGCCAGTCTTTCTCGGAAAAACCCCAGATTGGACCCGCTTCTCCTGCACCGATGCCGGCATTGGCAAAAACGAGGTCCACCTGTGAAAACGCCGTTAAGGTCGTATCAAGTAACGCTTGAAGACTTTCTGTTGAGGTCACATCGCATCGTTCAATACGGTGCGAAATGCCTTCAGCTTTGAGCTCCGTCGCCATGGATTCCATGGCTGTCGCGTCGACGTCACCAACCACGACGTTTGCGCCCGCACGCCCCAATCCAAAAGCGATTGATCGACCGACGCCGCTGGCACCTCCGGTAATAAGGGCTGTTTTCCCACTGTAATAGTTGTCGCTCATTGTTGACCTCGCGGGCTGTCGGGAAGGTAAAACTGGCGTACCCATTTTCTGAACAGCACCAGTGTCTCGTCGCCTTTGCAAAAAATAGGCTGCTTGCGGTGAACTTTGTTCTCCCAAATGGGGTAGTCGTCTGACAGACCTTCAATAATGCCGTCCATGACCTGATCACCCACAAACTCCGCTATTTCATTGCGCACAATGAGCGTCCAGCGTAGCAGTGTTTCATCCCGTGAAATCGGTTGTGCCGAGTTGTAGACCATCATCTCAGCACCCGGCCCGTAGCTGGTGATCACCCGTGCAAGCCCCGGTTGGAACATGGTGGCGTGAAGCTCTCCTGTCATACCCTGCGCCTCGATTTCGGAGCGCAAATGCACCGCACCGTCATCCTCGACAGCGACAGAGGAGGGTGGCGTTTGATTTTGCTTGTGCACGTACTGAAAGTGCTCGGGATCACAAGAATTCTCGGCAATATCCTGAATGTGAACGGGGATGTTGAACTCTACTTGACGGGGCTCAGTCCAGTTTTCGTCACCGATTTGGGGGATAACGGGGACCTCCCTGTCCGGTGCGGCACCCGTTGGGTGGTACCACATGTAGATCTCGCCGTTGACCTCGCTGGTGGGCCAGTTTTGAACCTTTGCGCGTGCCGGAATAGTTTCGCAATAAGGAATATGTTGACACTTCCCGTCGCCGCCGAATTGCCAGCCGTGGAAGGGGCACTGAATGGCTTCACCAACCACCTTGCCGTTCACGCCTAGGTGCGCACCTAGGTGAGGACAGTACGCATCATGTACCCGTGCCTCGCCAGATTCGGTGCGATACAACACCAGCTCACGGTCTAAGGCGGTGACGGCTTTTACGTCACCGACGTCGACCTCGTGACTTCGCGCGACAGACCACCAGCCCATCGGAAAATCAGGGGCGGTATTGATTTTGGAGTCGCAGACTGCGATGAGTTCCATAGAAGTACTCTCCCTCAGTTGTTATTGTTTTCAGCTGTTGAAAATGCTGCTCGACGGACCAATTTTAGCCGCGAGTCCATCCAAGTATTGACGGTCTAGCCCGTAAAACTCGATGGCGTTACCGCCTAAGATTTGACGGCCAGCATCGATATCAAACCCTTTAAAGGTGTCCTGATAATACTGCGCTGTATTGGGCCAAGTCCCTTCGGGGTGCGGGAAGTCACTGCCCCACATGATCTGCTTCATGCCAATTTGGTCTCTCAGGTCGAGATCACGCCGCGGTACACATGACGCCCCGATACCGCAGTTGCGCGCAAAGTACTCACTCGGAGCCATGGACAGGTGAGACCGGAAGTCGCCGAGCTTCGCGGAGAACTGAATGTCGGTGTAATTGTGATCCAGCAGCATGAGCCAAGAGGGGACCATAAACATGGTGCCGCCCTCGACTACCATCGCCTTGAGACGAGGAAAACGCTCGAATACGCCACCCCATAACATAAAGGTGAGCGGGCGGTAGAGCCAGAACATGACCTCCGAGACGTAGGCCCCCATAGCGCCGGGTAGTTCGGCGCTTCGGTCCTCATTGGGAAAGGCTGGACCAAAATATTCATTGTGCGGCGCTGGACCTGAATGGAAATGCACGACGATGCCAAGATCTTGACAGGCCTCCCAGAAAGGATCGTATTTGATGTCATGGTAGGCCGCGTGCTCACCCCAGAGCGTGGGTAACATCACGCCCTTCAGTCCATTTTCATGGCACCACCGGACTGCCTCGACGGCTTGTTCAACGTCGAACAACAGTGGGATGGAGGCGACGCCCAAGTGTCTTTTTGGATCGTTAGCGACCAGCTCTGATAGCCAACGATTATGCGCCATGGCCCCGGCCCATTGAAGTTCAGGCACGGCGTCTTTGGGCGACAAGCCAAGGCCTGCACCAAACGGCGGCGTGTTTTGCTCGGTAATGCCGTCTGGAAAAATAACTTCAGCGGTAATGCCGTCTCTGGCGAGCATCTTGCTACGCTCTTTGTAATCCCAAGCGCCGGTTAACTCTTGTTTAATGGGTGCGCGCCACTCGTCATTGATCTCTTTGATCAAGAACTGCTGTTCGGCTTTATCCATCATGTCGATTTGAACGTCGACAGCCATATCGATGAAGTCGTGATACTTGCTATCGACGTAAGGTTTGTATTGGGAAATGGGTAGGCCCGCGTGGCAGTCGGTGGACACGACAGTAAGGCGATCAGTCATAACATCCTCTTCAACTCTGGTCTCAGGTGGTTTGTTACGTTAAACATAGGGGACGAGATGTGTCAGAGCAACGTGCGCAAACGCTTTGACCTAGTCCACTTGCACGTCTCTTTTACTGCCGTCGTGTGGCGCGGTCCTCTGTGGCGCGGCACGCGCTTTATCCAATTCACTGGCTAACCAGTACAGTTCGTAATCGTTTCCGTGCGCTTGGGCTCGCCGCTCGAGCTGCGCTAAAGTCTCCAACCGGGCGGCTCTGGCGACGTCACTGTTCGGTTCGTCCCCTAACAGTTCGAGTAATAACAGTGCCTTTTCCGGTTCAGAGTCTGTCAGGTAGCGGCGAACAAGCTGCATCGCAGCGGGCATGTTCACAACGCTGATCAGGTCCTCTTGTATTGCTGTCAGGGGCGTCGCATAGAGTTCACTGGTGCGTTCGAAGTGAAACCACGTCGCGTAGTACTCCCAAATTGAGCGGACCGCCCAGCTGACTTTTCCGTGCGTCTGAGACAGCTGCAGGTGTGCCGGTAGTCTGATCTCTTTCATGAGCTGTTCGACTGTTTTACCCGCGTTCATTCCTGAAACCGTTTCATCATGAACAAACTGAACGGCGTCCCGAATACGCACCATATTGTCTCGAATTTTTTCTTTGCCCCATACGCCGTCCAGGTGACTGGGAAGAATGACTGCGGGTTTGAGTGCGAGAAGGTGATTTAGCGACGCGATGTACTCCACTGGCTTACGCATCTTTTCGCCACGCATAGTAAAGAGATTAGGAAATTGGGGAAATTGGGGTCCAAAAAAATCACCCGATAACAGTATTTTCTCGTCGGGCAGCCACAGCACAAGATTGTCTGCGCCCTCAGCGCCAGGGGTCGCATGGACTTCAAATCGACGATTACCGAGAGTGAACCGGTAGGGACGGTCATTATCAACCCTGACATCCGGTGTGAGTCCCCGAAAATTTAAGCCGGGTAATGTCGACGGTGTCTCGGGAAGCCATGGGAACAGTACACGGTTGCGCCGGTGAAGGTAGGGGTTAAGTTCCGTGAGGTACCGCTGTTCTTCTTCAAACGCCTCGTGAGTGATTATTTGGGTCTGACCTTGATCCCAAAGCCGTGTGCCGCCCACGTGATCCGCATGGCTGTGGCTCAGTATGATACTGATGGGTTCGGAGTCACCGGTCAGCGCTTGCAGTTGGTCTATCTGCTCACTGGCTTGAATAATTAGACCCGTGTCGAAGACCACATTACCCTCGGAGGTCGTCAGCACGTAGCTGTTACCAACACCTGAGGCACGAAAAATGCCCGGACTGACTTCCTCGCTAGTAATCGGGAGCGTGATCAGCTCCGCGGCGGCCAGCCCTCGATCGTTATTTCCGGCAACAGCGCGCGTGAGGGTGCTCACCGCGGCGTTCCCCGCGGCGTCTGCAATGGCGTAACGCGCCTTGGTTTCAATGCCGTCCCAATTGAGCCAGAGCGCTATTGCTGCGACGACACTCAAACTGATTAGAAAATTCTTTGATCGCATGCTTTTCACTCGGCTTCGTAGCGCGTTACTCTCATTCTCGAGTGTGCCACAGCATCACAATAAAAAAGGAAGGTGCGTTATGGTCCGAATGGGGGCCGCTGTCGTCGGCTGGACGCTTTTTTTTATGGCTCAACTGGTCGCAGCAAGCGAGCGACCTAACATTGTTGTGATCGTTGCTGACGACTTAGGGTGGGCCGACGTCGGTTTTCATGGCAATCGGGTAATCGAAACGCCGTCACTCGATCGTATCGCCGCGGAGGGTGCGCAACTCGATCGGTTTTATACAACGCCAATCTGCTCCCCAACCCGCGCAGCGCTGATGACGGGTCGTGACCCTATCCGCTTGGGCGTCGCCTACTCGACGATTATGCCTTGGCAGAATAATGGGATTCATCCAGACGAGACCTTTTTGCCAGAGCTTTTTTTGAGCGCGGGGTATCAAACGGCCATGGTCGGGAAATGGCATTTGGGCCACGCGCAGCAGGCTTACCACCCGAACGCGAGAGGCTTCGAGCACTTCTACGGCCACTTGCACACCGAAGTCGGATTTTATCCGCCGTTTGCGAGCTTGGGTGGTAAGGATTTTCAGCGCAATGGTCAGTCGATCGAGGACCAAGGCTACGAAAGCTACTTGTTGGCAGATGAGGTCAGTCGGTACATTCGCGAGCGCGATGAGACAAAACCATTCTTTATTTACATGCCGTTTATAGCGCCTCACACGCCACTGGACGCACCGCAAGCGCTAAAAAACAAATACGCGGAGATGGAGGATGATCGAGGAAAATCTCGGAGCAAAATGGCAGATAACACCCGATTGATGGCAAGAATCATGGGGCGTGACAGTGCAAGACCCGTCTACGCCGCAGTTGTTGATGGAATGGACCAAGCGATCGGTCGTGTACTGGAGACGTTGGATAAAGAAGGGCTTGCCGACAATACGATCGTACTCTTTTTCTCGGACAATGGCGGCGCTGTCTACGCGATAGGTGGCGCTGATAATGCGCCACTACGCGGAGGCAAAGGTGACGCGTTTGAAGGCGGTATCCGCGTTGTAGCCACGGTTCGTTGGCCGGATCAGATCTCAGCGGGGAGCCGTGTAGATTCGATTATGTCGGTGATGGACGTACTGCCCACGCTCGCTGCAGCAGCCAATATTCCAGCGTCGACGCATTACCGTCTTGACGGCCAAAATATGCTTCCGGCGATCGTCAACGGGGAGGCAATTCCGCGCGACGAGCTTCTGTTCTTCATTGCCGAGTCACCCTTTAAAAACACTGTCAATGTCACGGCGTTCAATGACGAGTGGAAGCTCGTACAGCGCATTGAGACAGGATTCACAGCTGTAGAAGTTCAGAACTTTTTATTCGACATTACCGAGGATCCGAACGAGCTTCAAAACTTGGCTCAGGCACACCCTGACGTTGTCCAAAACTTGGCGGGCGAGATACGTCTGTGGCGAAATCTTTATCCCGTGGCGGGCACGCGCTCTGAATTAATGCCACCGCCGGGATGGAGGGCGCCATTGGATTGGGCCGACTATCCGCAGCAATCTTTTGAATTACAGCCCAAGCCGTCTGGTGGTATGCCCCCAGAAAATGCGATTCGTATGTTGGACTGGCAGTACGGTGAGAACGGTCGTCTTATTTACAACTGTGAGCCTTATCGATGGGCGGGTGGCGGACTGTGTAAGCGTCAATAGGCCTGTTTCTTAAATGCCTATTGTTACATGCCTGCCGATTATGGTGCAGGCTTTGTTCGAGATCAGACTGGACTGACGTGGGTCTATTTCTACGATCGGTCGTATCAACATGAAACGCTCGGAAAGGTGGAGGAAAATATGTCAGGTTGCCCGTTTACACATCCTTTAGATCTCGATGCTTATCGCGAAGGCATGCCGTATGGGGCGCTCGCCGAGGCTCGGAAGCAGGGGAGTTTCGTGCGTTATGAAGACCCGGAGACTGGGGTGCCGTACTGGGCTGCAGTCAAACGCGATGCGCTTGATTTTGTGTCGCAAAACCCAAGCTTATTCTCTTCGCAGGTGGAGGGTCCCTTTCCCATGGAGCCACCCGATGAAAGCGCGCGCGAGATCGGCCGCATCATGAACGATAATAGTTTTATCGCCATGGACCCGCCGAAGCACGTGACGCACAGGCGGATTGTAAAAGACGCCTTCACACCCAAAGCGGTCGTTGCTATGGAGCCGTGGTTGAGGGCGCAAGCCAAAACGATTGTTGATCGAGTGGCCGGTCGAGGGGAATGTGAGTTTGTCGAGGAGGTCGCCGCTGAGTTGCCACTCATGGCGATTTTGGAGTTACTCGGCGTTCCTCTGGACGACCGAGCCCAGTTCTTCAAGTGGACCAATACCATGGCGTTTGCCGATGATCCCGATGTGGCCGGTGGTATGGAGGCGGCTCAGACCGCATCGTTTGAAGTGATGATCTATGCGGCAGAACTTGCACAAAAACAGCGTCAAGGATTCACGGGGCCCATCATTCAGGCGCTGCTGGAGGGTGAGTTAGAGGGACAACCGGTCACAGATGAAATGTTTGCCTGGGTGTTTATTCTTCTCATGGTTGGCGGAAACGAAAGCACGCGAACGGCCATAGCGCACGGACTGCGCTTGCTCATGGAAAACCCGGATCAATTGCAACATTTGGTCGACTACCCCGACGATATTCCTGCTGCTGTCGAGGAGATGCTCCGGTATAACACCGCGTTCATTGCCATGCGACGAACAGCCACACAAGACATCCAATGGCAAGGGTATGAGATTAAAAAGGGCGACAAAGTCGTCATGCATTATCACTCGGTTAACCACGACGAGGACGTGTTTGGCGACGATGCTCTGGTCTTCGACATTCATCGGATGAAACGAATGCCGACACTTAACCGTGAGATTCGCTCATTCGGCATCGGTCAGCACTTCTGCCTCGGTATTAACTTGGCGCGTTTGGAAATGAGAATAATGTTTGAGGAGCTTATTCCGCGACTTCGCAATCCGCGCTTGACGGGTGATATCACCTATATGCGGTCGTTCTTCATCAGTACTATAAAAAAAATGCCCATCGCATTTACGCCAGAGCGCTAAGGAGAGGTTATGGCTTTTACTGGAGAGCTAGCTGTCATTACCGGTGGTGGCAGCGGTATGGGACAAGCGTGGGCGAGAAAACTCGCCAGCGAAGGCGCCACTGTTGCGTTGATTGACGTCAATACAGCCGGAATGGAGGAGACGGCGTTTGGCCATGACAGTATTCACAGCTTCACACGAGACATTACTGATTCGGATGAAGTTCGTAGCGTATTTCACGATATTGAGGCGACCTTAGGTCCGGTCGAACGGGTCATCAATGCTGCAGCCATCATGCCGTTCGGTCGGTTGATCCATGAGGATCCAAAGCTGACCAATAAGGTGATGTCGGTGAATTACGGCGGACTGGTGAACGTAACGACTGCTGCACTCCCCCCCATGATTGCCCGGGGTTACGGTGACTTTATTAGTTTCTCGTCGATGACTGGGATTATTCCAGGGCTGCTTATGGGCGCTTATGCATCGAGCAAAGCGGCCGTACAGCATTACAGCGAAATCCTGTACCACGAAAACCGCGACAGCGGGCTTCGCTTTTGTTGTGTCTGCCCCCCCGCAGTGGCTACGCCGCTGTGGCGACAGGCTGAAGCGACAGTGGTTCCGAAGCTCCCAGCGAGGGGCGAGACATTGACCCCTGATCAGGTCATTGCCGAGGTGGAGCGTTGCTTGGAAGGCGGCAAACCCTTTGCCTTCCCGGGAAAGCAAACGAAGTTTGGTGTTTTGATGCGGCGCTTATTTCCTGGACTCGTCTGGAAAGCGTCCCATGAGGCGGAAGGGTTTTAGACCCAAGAGCCCGCGCCGAGGAAGAGTGGGCTGTTCATCGACCAATACACCCCCAGTGTTGATACCACCATCACCTTTTTTCGGGCAGTGTCGAGGAACGTTGGACCCTGCAATACCGCTCGCTATTGCAGGGGCGCTCAAGTGACTAAACCGCGAACTGCGGCGACAATTGTGCGGGCTTAGTGGTCATCCTTGGCGCCCGCAAAAAGACGTGAGTTCGACGATTAATTGACGACCGAGGTGCCGCCATCGACAGGAATAATCTGTCCGGTAATAAACGCACCCGCAGGTGATGCCAGCATAATAGCGACGCCTGCGATGTCAGTGGCTTCTCCCCAGCGACGCATTGGAATCGTTTGTAGCTCCTCTTCGAAAGCGGCTTGATCGGTGCTGAGAAATTCAGTCATCTTAGAATAAAAGCGACCTGGCGCAATGGCGTTGACACGAATGTGATCCTTGGCGAGTTCCGCTGATAGTATGCGCGTGAGCTGATGGATGCCGGCTTTTGAGATGGCGTAACTGAAGTTATCAACCGCATGACCAACCATGCCCGCGATAGAGCCAATATTAATGATGCTGGCCGTATTGTCAGCGCGGGCATTTGCTTTTAACAGCGGCGCTAGAGCCTGAGTTAGAAAGAATGGGCTCTTGGTATTCACTGTCATCGTCTTGTCCCAACCGTGCTCCGGGAACTGACCAAACGGGGCACCCCAGCCTGCGCCTGCGTTGTTGACTAAAACGTCAATGTGGTCCTCACGAGACATTAACTCGGAGGCAAGGTTTTGCAGTCCGTCGGACGTCGCGACATCGCCCGGAATTGCAATGCACTCTCCGTACTGACTGAGTTCCTCGGCGGCACTTACACAGGCGTCGTGTTTACGCGCAGTGATGTATACCCGCTTGGCACCGGCTTCCAGAAAACCCTGCGCCATGAAGGCACCGAGTCCACGGCTTCCTCCAGTGACAACGCATATTTTGTCGTGCATGGAAAATAACGATTCGATCATCTTGGTGTCCTATTGGGGCTTACGCGGGTGTGTTGAAGTGTCAGTTCGTCTGCCATTGTCGGTGCGGCGACGATTCAGCGAAACTCATCACCGAGTGGGCATTGTTGCATAACCAGTTGATGAAGCCGATGGGGCTAAACACGGTAACTGTAATTTTGTCGATTAGGCTCATTTTTCTCAAGCTCTTTCATCGCATTGCAGTTGTCTTTGAATACCTGCTGTCTTTGGCGGTAAGTCCCGCTACTTTAAAATCTGGCGCTACAATGGCCCATGGTTTTCGCGATGATTAGCGGTGTTGATGAGCAGCGCTTGAACACTGTCCAAAGGGACGATGGCTGGTCTTGCACGGTGGGTATACTCAATGCTTGTACCATTAGTCATTGGACGAAGACATGCTGACTGCCGCTTATGAGCCCTTAAAGCTCGGCCCCATCACCTTACCTAATCGCTTCATCAAAGCTGGCGCAAACGAGAACATGTCCAAGCAAGGTCGCCCTACTCGGGCGATGCGTCTGCACCACGAAGCGCTGGTCAAGGGTGGCGTTGGTATGACCACCATGGCTTATGTGGCCGTAGAGAAAGACGGACGGACGCTGCCTGACCAGGTTTGGATTCACGATGACGCGATGCCCGACCTTCGCGCTGTGACCCAGGCCGTGCACGACGCAGGTGGCAAAATTTCGGCGCAGTTAACGCATGCGGGTAGTTTCGTGACCGGTGTCTTTGTTCCCAGGCGTCTTCAAAGTTCAGTGTCGGGTTTCAATCCGGCGGGGCTCCTGCGGGGCAATATGTTCCGCCGCGCCATGACGGAGCGCGATATGGATCGAATGGTAACTTTGTTCGTTACCGCCGCTGAGCGCTGTTATGACGCTGGGTTTGATGCTGTCGAGATTCATATGGGACACGGCTACCTACTGAATCAATTTTTATCGCCGCTGGATAACCAGCGAACAGATGTGTATGGCGGCAGTGCTGAGAACCGGGCGCGATTCCCCGCTCGCGTCCTCAAGGCGGTCAAGAAGGCTGTTGGTGACCGCATTGCGGTCATCGCCAAAATCAATGTTGCCGATGGTCGCAGTAAAGGTGCGCAGCTTGAAGACGGTGTCATCACGGCGAAAATCTTGGAGCAGGCGGGTGCTGACATGTTGGTGTTGTCCGGCGGTCGAAACGTCGAGTCGGGGTGGTTTACCTTTGGCAGTAACATGAACTTGGAGGCAATGCTTCGTGTGCTGGGCAAGTGGTCACTGAGCGGAATGGCGATTGCATCCACGCAAGCAGCTGTGCCAAAAATTGAGTTTAAAGAACTGTACTTTTGGGAGTACTCCACCAAGATACGCGAGGCTGTTGACCTGCCGCTGGCTTACTTGGGGGGTGTCAAATCTGCTGACAATGTGGCGCAGTGCATGGCGGCTGGCTTTGAGGCCGTGCAGCTGGCCCGAGCCCTATTGCGAGAGCCCGATTTGGTCAATCAATGGCGTGACGGGGGCGGGGAATCGCTCTGTGATAACTGCAACAGTTGCGTGGCATACATTTACCATCCGGCGGGGACATGGTGTATCCATCGGCCTGCAAACGTGCTCGAAGACAATCAAGTATTGGCCTCGGCCAGCTAGGCCTTGGGTGCAAACAGCGCGTTGAGTATTAACTGATAAGGATCTAACGAGAATGAAGATTGAATTTATTCGAGAGATCGAGGCTCCAAAAGACGTTGTTTGGAAGGTCATTACCGATTTTTCTGCCTATTCGGAGTGGAATCCCTTTGTGACGGCCTGCGCTGCCGAACTTACCGTGGGTGCTCCGATTGTCATGACGGTGCGGCTGGGTGACCGAGTGCGCGATCAGATGGAGTTTGTGAGTGAGGTCGTCGCTGGGGAGCGCTTTGAATACCGTATGAAACCCGTCGGCCCATTGCTGTTTAGCTACCGTCAACACGACATCGCGACTATCAGCGAGACGAGAACGCTTTACCGATCAACCTTTGCGTTAAAGGGCTGGATATCACCTATTGTGGGTCTTGCACTTGGAGGGGCACTGAGGGATGGGTTTCAAGGAATGACCGAGAGTTTGGTCAGTCGCGCTGAAATTTTAGTCGCGGGCGTAGAGTGCGACTGACGGAGGAATGATGACGCAAACAAAGAGGCCTGTTGCATTGGTGACAGGCGGTAGTCGTGGTGCCGGTGCGGGTATTGCCCGAGCCTTAGGGAGCCATGGTCTGCGGGTATACATTACCGGTCGTGCTGAAACGGTGGGTGAGGCCAAAGGCTGGGACGGCGCAGCGCTGCCGGGGACGATTCACAGCACCGCAGCAGAGGTGACCGAGGCCGGAGGCGAGGGCATTGCGCTTTGTTGCGATCACTCGGATGACGCACAGGTTCGTGCTGTATTTGAGCACATTCAGTCGGCCTCCGGACGTCTCGATATCTTGGTTAACAACGCCACCATGATCCATCCAGAACTCATAACTCCAAGACCTTTCTGGGAGAAGTCCATTGATGCGGTGGGTATTTTAGAGGTGGGTTTACGTTCCGCGTATGTCGCCAGCTGGCATGCGGCACGCATCATGGTGCCTCAAGGATCGGGTTTGATCGCCTTTGGTTCGTCATTTGGTGCGAATTGTTACATGCACGGTCCGGGTTACGGGGCGCAAAAAGCAGGCATTGATAAATTTGCGCATGACATGCAGCACGACTTCACAGGTACTGGGGTTAATGCCGTGTCGATTTGGATGGGCCCGTTACGGACTGAGCGCGCGTTGATGGCCGCCGAGGTTCATCCTGAGCAGTACGCGGAAATTATGAAGGTCGCCGAGAACCCCGAATACACCGGGCATTTACTGCACGCGCTGGCATTTGGAAACGTGATCGATAAATACGCGGGTCAGACCCTGATTGGTGCAGAGCTCGGTCTTGATCTGGGTATTGATGACGCAGGGGAGTACCGCGTATCACATCGCGAAATGTTGGGAGGGCCGCCGGAGCGCTCACCTGCGGTCATCTATTGAAGGCCGCTTCAGGGGGGCCACTATGAGCCGCTTTTCACCGCAGTATGGTGGCGTAGTTTTGAAAGGGCTGGTGCTCATTGCACTGGTTGCCTCGGTCGCCGCTTACCGCACGCTAGCGCCGATCGATGATCCGTCACTGCAAGGTCCCGAGACAGAGCTCGTCTCACGGATAAAAGCAATGCCGGTTTCAGAGGGTAATCGCGTGTATTGGGGAGATTTGCACATTCACACGTCGCTCTCCAGTGATGCCTTTACCATGGGTGTGAGGGCCGTTCCTGATGATGTTTACCGTTTTGCCAAGGGTGAGACAATACAACATGGCGCGGGCTACCCAGTGACGATTTCTCGACCGCTCGATTTTGCTGCGGTGACTGACCACGCCGAATATCTGGGTCAGGCGCGCGTGTCAGGACTCGATGTGCCGACCACTCGCCAACGTCTTGGCGACCTTTTGGCTGACGAAAACCGCCTGACCGTGACTCAGTCGTGGTGGGAAATCATGAGTCTAATTCGAGACAATGGCTTTAAGTTGACGCTTGAGGGTGTAGACGCCGCGATCAATCGCAGCGCATGGCAAGAGATTGTTGCAGCGGCTGAGCAGCATTATGAGCCCGGCGTGTTTACCACATTCCCCGGTTGGGAATGGTCGGCTGACGCTGGCGATGTTGGAACACACCTCCACCGCAACGTGATTTACGGAAGCAGTGACCTCCCCGATATACCCTTTAGCTCAATTGATGGTGAGACGCCTCCTGAGCTGTGGTCGTTTTTACGATCAGAACGCGAAAAAGGGCGACGTGTGATGGCGATTCCACACAACCCCAATCTTAGTGAGGGATTGGCTTATCGGGTAGCGTCTGAGAACGGTGAGCGCATTGATAGGCTGTCCCCCAAGGATCGCTCAGATTTAGAGCCGATTAGTGAAATTCTGCAAATTAAGGGCAGCTCTGAGACGCATCCGTTGTTGTCGAGTCTTGATGAGTTTGCTGATTTTGAGATTGCGGGAACGGTCCCGGGTCGCGAAATGACGCTGGCCAGTGTCAAAGGGGCCTACGCGCGTGATGCGCTTCGTAGCGGGATCTCGATGGCTCACAACGAGGGGTTCAACCCGCTCAAGTTTGGCGTCATTGGGTCGAGTGACAGCCATAATGCAACCTCACCCAGTGATGAGAAGGGTTACACCGGGAAATTGCCGATGATGGATGGCTCGGCGGGACTTCGAACAGGCGCCGCCGGTCTTGCATTAGACAAAATGACGCCAGCTCGGCAGTGGGGCTCAGGTGGTTTAGCGGGCGTGTGGGCGCCTGAAAATACGCGTGAGGCATTGTTTGACGCGCTGCAGCGTCGCGAAACGTTTGCAACCTCGGGGCCACGTCTTGTGGTGAGCCTTTTCGGGGGTTGGCGTTTTCCGAAGGGCACGGCTTCAGCGATCGAGTTTGATACGATTGCAAGGGCAAATGGCGTACCCATGGGGGCGTCATTGCCGCCCTCATCCGGTGCGATGGCGCCGGAGTTTGTTGTGGTGGCGCAAAGAGACCCTGTAGGCGCAAATCTCGACCGTGTTCAGATGATCAAGGGGTGGGTTGATCGCGACGGCCAAAGCCATGAGGCGATTTACGACCTTGCTTGGTCTGATGCTCGGGCGGTGGATCCTGTTTCGGGGAGGGTCTTGCCTGTGGGTTCCAGTGTTGATGCGGTAAACGCGACCTATGACAATACACTGGGATCGCCTCACCTGTCGGCGCAGTGGCGGGACCCCGATTTTAATGCGAGGCAAGCGGCGTTTTATTACGTCAGAGTGCTTGAGATTCCGACACCTCGTTGGTCCACCTTTGACGCTGTGCAGCTTCAGCGGGAACCAATGGCGCCCGTATCTATTCAGGAACGAGCGATCAGCTCAGCGATCTGGTACCAGCCTCAGAGCCTCACAAAAGACCGGGAATGACGGCTTTGCGTTCCCTTGGGTAGTTCTCAAAGTTTTTGTGGAACCACTTGTGCGTGAATTGCGCGCGCGGAATCAAATTACCCGCGGTCATGGCTAACACAAAGACGGCACCCAGATTCCAGACCATGATTGCAAACCCAGTAAAGGAGAGGATTTCGCCAAAGTACTGTGGGCAGGTAACCCATTTAAATCCGCCGCCATAGGGAATTTTATACCGCGGTTCATCGGGGCTTGGATTAATCGAGCGAAGGTTTCGTAGGATCCGATCCGAGTGCACGTTCAGCACGAACCCAAAGGCGTAAATGGCGAGGCCAATTTGAAACCGGGGGTCGCTGAACCAGTCAGTGGTGTAATGCGTGCCAAACTCGGTGAGGTAGGCGGCATTGAAGTACCCGTGTAAAAACAGGGTTATCCAGCCCGCGATGACGACACCAAGTGAAAAACTGGCCGTGGATCCTGGTTGAACGCGCATGAGCATCGGTGCAACCAGTGCCCGGTTGGTGTAGTGAAACATCCAAACGGCGAGGAAAAAGAGCGGTACGGCTTGGTCTTTGTTGGGTCCCATGAAAAAGATGATCGGAAAAACCAAGAGCCCGGGTAGCTCCATTAGAATCCAACCCGCTTTTGAACCGAGTTTGATGCCTTTGGCGCGCTTCCCCCCACCGAATCGTCCACCGTAGGCTGCGGTGCCAAAATAGCTCGAGACCATTACCAGAATGGCATACGCGAAACCCACGATGAGCAAGGTGTCGTAAAGGGTGTTTCCGGTGTACCACTGCATGGGGCGCGTCCTAATTTGTGATTTTGACAGCGCTCACATTCTCTCGAGTGCGCGGTAACCGCAAGCGTGCACCATCGTCCAAATGGATGCAGAGTCCCGCCATTCGAGAGGCTACATTGAGGACCTAAACATAAAAAATGGAGAGGGTGTCGTGTCGTTTGCGCCAATACTGGAAAGTGATGTCGAACACTGGACACACACGAAAGATGTGCTGATCGTCGGTTTTGGCGGTGCCGGTGCCTGTGCGGCCATTGAAGCTGCTGATAACGGCGCCTCGGTTGCTGTGTTTGAGGCCGCGTCAGAGAGCGGCGGCTCGACTAAACTGTCGTCTGCGGAGCTCTATCTTGGCGGTGGTACCCGGGTCCAAAAGGCCGTGGGTTACGACGATTCGGTGGAAGATGTCTTTGGCTACTTGATGGACTCTAATGGCCCTCAGGCGGACGAAGCAAAGACTCGGGCTTACGCCGAGGGTGGAGCGACGCACTTGGACTGGCTTATGGCACTCGGGGTTCCGTTTAAAATGTCGGAGCATAAAGAGCGCGCCATGATGGCGTTGACAGACGATTGTTTGCTCTACACGGGAAGCGAAAAGGCCTGGCCCTACGTCGATCGTTATACACCGGCGCCACGGGGCCATAATTTGCACGTAGAGGGCGACAATGGGGGTCCACTATTCATCCAGATCCTCTCGGATGCAGTGAATGCGCGCGACATTGACGTGCACCTAGAGGCTAGAGCGCTCCGTCTCATTGTGGATCGGCATGGACCGGGTCAGCGCATTGTCGGATTGGTGGTGCGCGAGGACATGGAAGAACGTTTCTACTGTGCCAAAAAAGGGGTCATTCTGTGCGCTGGTGGTTTCGTCATGAACGCTGAGATGATGGCGCGTTATGCGCCGGAGCTTGCGAAGTCGGGCACGGTGCCGATCGGCAATCCCAATGATACGGGCGGCGGGATTCAGATGGGGCTCAGTGTGGGCGCGCTCGCGATTAACATGCACGAAGGCTTTTTAAGCGTCCCATTTTATCCACCTGCGACACTCACCCATGGCATTTTTGTGAACGGGCAGGGGCAACGATTTATCAATGAGGACGCCTACCACGGGCGCATCGGGTGTTATTTGGTAAAGCAGACGTTCCCTGTCTATTTGGTGCTCAATGTCGACGACTACGCGGACTATGAGACGGCCAGTTGGCTGGCGGCACCCGTGCGAGGGACCGGTGAAACGTTAGACGAGTTGGCCGCTGAGCTGGATCTGCCAAATGGCGCACTCTCCGACACGGTGTCACAGTACAATTTTGCCGCCGAGCGCGGCATCGACACGGCGTTCCACAAGTCAAAGGCATGGCTGAAGCCCTTAACAGGGCCGTTCGTTGCACTAGACTGCACGCCTGGCGCCGGCGCATTTCTCCCGCACTTCACGTTAGGCGGTTTGGATACCACCGTCGACGGCGCCGTGCTGAATTCAGAGGGAGTGAGTATCGGCGGATTGTATGCGGCGGGACGCACAGCGTGCGGCGTTCCGCGTCGTGGTGACGGTTACGCGTCAGGGAGTTCGGTGGGTGATGCTACTTTTTCTGGGCGACGAGCCGGTCGGCACGCAGCCACTCATTGATGAGGGAGATGAAATGACGGACGAAACTGTAATTGCGCGCCTGGATCGGCTCGAGTCTCTTGATGAGATTCGTCAGCTGGCGGCGAAGTATTCGTTGGCGCTGGACATGCGAGACATGGACGCCATGGTGAACCTTTTTCCCGCGGACGTGCGCGTTGGCAAAGACAGGGTGGGGCGCGCTCATTTTAAGCAGTGGATGGACGAAACATTACGCCAGCAGTTCACGGGGACGGCACACCACATTGGTAATCACATTATCGAGTTTGAGGATCCTGACAGTGCTGTCGGTGTGGTCTATTCCAAAAATGAACACGAGACGCCGACGGCGGACGGTGGCAGCGAATGGGTCATCATGCAGATGCTGTATTGGGATCATTATCAGCGTATCGGTGGGCGTTGGTATTTTAAACGCCGACTGCCTTGCTATTGGTACGCGACTGACCTCAATAAGCCGCCTTGCGGTGACAATAAAATGCGCTGGCCCGACCGCGATCACTACGAGGGTGCTTTTCACAGCTTATTCCCAAGCTGGCAAAAATTTTGGAGCCAACCGCCCTCCGACGAACTACCATCCGTTGCCCCACCTGCGCCGCTGGATCAGTTTTTGATCACCATGCGCGGTGGATCGACTGATCCCAGTATTCGCACTCGCTAAAGGAGTTATACGCGTGGCCATTGACCGCCTTCTGTCACCCTTAACGATTGGGGATCTGTCGCTGAAAAATCGTGTTGTGATGGCCCCAATGACCCGCAGTCGCGCCTCTCAAGACGATGACTGCGTCTCAGACTTGCATGAGACGTACTATGGCCAGCGCGCTAATGCGGGGCTCATTATTACAGAGGGAGTGCATCCGACATTTGACGGAAAGGGCTATAACCGCACTCCTGGTATCTGTAATGACGCGCATGTGGGTGCCTGGTCACGCGTCACACAAGCCGTGCACAACCGTGGAGGACTGATTGCTTGCCAGCTTATGCACTGCGGTCGTGTCGGGCATCCTGATAATAAGTCAGACAAGACCCGTATGCTGGCGCCTTCGGCCATTGCCGCGCAGGCGGAAATTTTCACCGCCGACGGGATGAAGGCGATGCCAACGCCCGAGCCTATGTCTTTGGCTGATATTGACGAGGTCGTGGCGGACTACGGACGCGCTGCGCAGCGCTGCGTCAGCGCGGGTTTTGACGGGATCGAGCTCCATTGCGCGTCGGGTTACTTGCCCGGACAATTTTTGGCATCGGGGAGTAATCAGCGCGAGGATGAGTACGGCGGCTCGCTCGCTAATCGGCTCCGATTCATAGAACGCGTTATTGACGTTTTAGCGAATGTTATTGGTGTGGCTCGAGTCGGGCTTAGGATTTCCCCCGGCAATCCCTACAACGACCACATTGATGCAACGCCTGAGGCGACCTACGCGGGCCTCTTGCAGCTTGCCGAGCGGGTCGGTATTGCCTGGGTACATGCCATACGCATGCCCTCGACGGGCATCGATAGCCTAGCGCTCACACGCGCGAACTACTCAGGTGCAGTCATTGGGAGTGACAGTTACACCGCCGCCGAAGCGGAGGATAGTATCGGTGAGGGTCGTGTCGATGCGGTCTCATTTGGGCGGCTTTACATTGCAAATCCTGACCTCGTTGATCGTTTTAAGCGCGGCGGTCCCTTTAATAAAATGGACAAACGAACGATCTACGGAGGCGAGGGTTCGGCCGGTTACACCGACTATCCCCCACTTTCGGGTGATGCATAAATGGCGTCTTACGAGTAACGTACCCCCACTCACTATTGAGCAAGGATAGTTTTATGCCCATGCCAACCTACGTGCCGATTATTGATTTGATGTTGGCTGTGCCCAACGACGACACGTCTAACTTTTACGACTTTATTCGACCTTTATTAATGGACGAGCAAAGTCGACAAATGTTCAAGATGCCTGCGCAGTACATGTTCAAAGACCTTCCCAAGGTGGGTAAGCGTGATGATTACATTGCCTATACCCTTGAGAAAATGGACGAATTCAACATTGAAAAAGCGATGTTGGGCGTCGACGAAGGGCAATATGAGACACAGTGCAAGGCGGTTAAAAATCATCCAGACCGCTTTTTTGCCTCCTACGACTGCAACCCCAATAATGGTATGGATGAAGTTAGGAAGATCCGTCGTTTAAAAGAGGAATACGACATCAAGTCGGTGAACGCCTTTCCTTCAGGGTTATGTCCGCAGGTGTCTCTGGCCGACAAGAAGTGGTACCCGATTTTTGTGACGTGCATTGACCTGGATATTCCATTTTGCCCCTGTGTGGGCGTCCCTGGACCGCGTATTCCAATGGAGCCGCAAAAGGTTGAGCACCTCGATGAAATTTGTTGGTTTTTCCCCGAGCTTAAAGTGGTCATGAAGCACGGTGGTGAGCCATGGACCGATCTTGCTTGGAAGCTGATGCTCAAATACGAAAACTTGTATTACATGACCAGTGCGTTCGCACCCAAGCATTACCCGAAGGATATTATTCACTTTGCCAACACGCGGGGTGCCGACAAGATCATGTACGCCGGATACTTCCCAATGGGGTTGTCACTGGAGCGCATTTTCAGTGACATGCCAGACGTGCCCTTTAAAGATGAAGTTTGGCCGAAATTCCTTCGCGAGAACGCGAAGCGGGTGTTCAAGGTCTGACACCCGCGAGACGCCTTACGGGAAATAAACGCTAATAGACTCGACAATGCAGGCGGGCTTTTCGGCGCCTTCTGCCTGGATGACAATTTGAAACACCATTTTGATGCCACCTTTCGCTTCTTCCACCGATAACACGGTGCCGGTTGCCGAGAGCTTAGATCCGACGCGAACCGGTGACGGAAAACGTGTTTTTTCTGTGCCGTAATTGACGCCCATCGAAATGCCTTTGACCTCAATGATTTCAGGCATGAATTTGGCGGCCAGCGACATCGTCAGGTAGCCGTGCGCAATGGTCGCACCGAAGGGTCCTTTTGCGGCCATGTCGGGATCGACGTGAATCCATTGATGATCACCGGTCGCCTCGGCAAACTGGTCGATACGCGCTTGAGTAATTTCCATGCTTGGGCTGGGCCCCAATGTTTTACCCACAAGATCATAAAGGTCTGCTGGGGATTCAATAACGGTCTTTGACATTTTGGACTCCTGATTAGGGCGACGGGGTTAAAACGAGCCCTCATTAAAGGCACGCTGTGTGCTGAGTACGAACAGGTTTAGGCGCATACTGTGCCATATTATTTCGCAAAGGCATCATCGTTTCAGACGATGACGTTGCAAAGGGCTGGTGCGAGGGTTCAGAGGAGGCTACTTTGGACCTTGCAGACGTTGTGGAGAGGAGAATGTCAGAGCTTGACGGTAAGGTGTGCTTAGTCAGCGGTGGTGCGGGTCACATTGGGCGAGCGATCTGCGAGGCCTTGTTGTCTGAGGGCGCCCAGGTGGTTGCGGTAGGACGTCGCGAGCCCTCACGGCCCATCGAGAGTGACGGTAATCGCGCCGCGTTTTACGCCGCTGATCTTCGCGATGCTGTTGCCTCGCAAGGACTGATTGATCATATTAGCGAGCGATTTGGGTGCTTGGATATCCTGGTGAACAATGCCGGGGGTGGCCCACCTGTCGCCGCCGCGAATGCCTCCCCAGAACTCACGCAAAAAATCATATCGCTGAACTTACTGGCGCCACTCGTTCTGGCGCAACAGGCGCATGCGCTACTGACCAAGGCCAATGACATCGCATCCATTGTCAATATTGCGAGTGTGAGCGGCGCACGTCCGTCACCCGGCACGGCGGCTTACGGCGCGGCGAAAGCGGGTCTACTTAACGTGACGAAGTCACTCGCTATGGAGTGGGGTCCTCGTATTCGTGTCAATGCGCTGATCGTGGGTCTTGTTCACAACGAGGCCGGCATTGAGCATTACGGTGGCGACGAGGGCTTTAGACGCGTCGCAGACATGCTGCCGCTGAAGCGAATGGCCTCGCCTGAGGATGTTGCCAATGCCGTACTGATGATGTGCTCTGATCGAGCGGCCTACATTAGCGGCGCAAACTTAGAAGTCGACGGGGGTGGCGAGGTCCCCGTATTTCTTCATCTGGCTAACGCGTCTTCGACAGCCAAATAGGGGAGGTCCAAGCTCGTTCACGAATCGTGGGCGAATAGAACGGGTCGCGCTCAGGATTTGTGCAACAGATGCCATACAGATCACCCGAGTTGCCTTGTGCGTTAGCCAGTTCATTGGCGACGTCGGCCTGAGTGCTGCAGCTCTCTGAAAATGGGTTCACGTTAGCGGCCTGACATTGCAATGTGCTCCAGCGGCAACTGGGTGTCTCCAGTATTCGAGCGTAGTAGAAGGCCGATTCGCCCTCGCTGTAGTCGGGGTCTTCCCAAACCGAACATAAACTGGCGTGGCCGGCCGCCGTCGCGGCGCAGCTGTTCATATCAACCCCGAGTCCCTCGGTCTCACTGCCCAACACGTCAACCACACGCTCATGGGTTGTGCCATCTGCACGGACCCAGCCCTTGATAATTTGAATGCGCTCTAACGGGTTTGCAGGGTGCAATTCAGTACCGTGGTCACGCTGTGCGCTGATAAAAAAACGCGGGGCGCTGTCATCTGGCGTGCGGATTAAAATGCCGCCCATGGGAACACCTGACGCATAGGCTTTTTCAAGTGCCTGCGGGTCATCGCAGAGATCAGTCTCGTAGTCGCCAGCGAAAAATCGGACGATGGGGCGAGTGCCCGACGTGGCGTAGGTTTCACGACCTCGCATGGCATTAAAAATGGCGTCGCGTCGATTTTCTTCTGCCCATACGACAGCCAAGCCACCAGGATTTGATACGAAGTGATCCTGAAGGTTTCGAAAGGTTGCGTCGCGGGAGCCAAGGTGACCGACGTAGTTCTTCTCCATGGCGCCACCAGAGGTCGCCGTGTGGGTATCGGTACTTCCAATGAAGCCTTGCTTGAACGGGTTCACACCGGACGCTTGCTCTAATGCCAAGCCATCTTTAAGGACGTTCCGCATCATGTTGCGACGATGGAAGTTAGTGACGTCCACGGGTAAACCTCGGTCAGACCACATCTTCCCATTGACACTGCCCAGCATGGCGAGATTGTCTGAAGGAATCTGTTCGAAGGCGCAAAGCTCGTCTTCGGTGTCGATGCCCACGCCTGCGAGCCGATCAAAACGGCACTCGGAAGCGCCTTTGTGTTGCACCAGTTCGACCAGTGGTTCGATCTCTAAGCGGTCAATCGCCTCTTGTTCGCTGGCCGGGTCCGGGAACATTAAACCACCACCCAAATTAGGGTTGTGCGGTATGGCCATTACGTCGCACTGTCCGTCAGCGTCCAAACACTGGGTGCGTAATTGTCGCCAGAGCTCGGGTACGGAGCTCTCGGTTTCAAAGACGGAAATAGGTCGCGCAGTGACGGCTTCGTTTCGGAAAATGACATTCCGGTGCAAGTTGGCCATCTCTTGACCCTGAGTGTACTCGTAACCCACAAATGTGGTGAATGAACAGTCCTCAGACCGATCGTAGTGCCGCTCTGCCGCCGCTTGAATATCCCCCCATACCGACAAGGCTGACGCCTCACAGTCGCCCAGAGCGCACACCATGCCGCGCTCAGGCGCTTTGCCTTCCATACCGCCCGAGACCGTCCAGAGTGACGCTGCGTAAAGTTGTATCCACAAGTTCTGCGCCCGAGACATGAGGCATACGGGAGCCCACCACGCGGCCTGACTCCAGTGACTGTCGCACAGAGCCACTTCCCCTAAAAATTGCCCATGGTCGGTCACTGCAGCAAAATCGATGGGGCGGTCAATCTGCGCCGAAACGGTCTGATCCCCGTAGGCGTTGGGCAGGGTGATGACTCGTCCTTTCGCATATTCATAGGCGCCATCAGGGTCATTTTTTTGGTTTGAAAGGTAGGAGTCGAACGAGTAACGCGTGTGAATATGGAGATCACCGAAAAACGGGAGCTTTGTGTCGGATGAGACGGCACAGGGCGCTTCGCTTGACTGAGCAGAAAGACTTCCCAGCAGACTCAGTACGATAACCCACGCTGACATCGTGCGCTCAATACATGTTTTTACTGAATAGTGAGTTCTCATGTTGGGATCTCTCCATCGCCGGCACAACGGCCAGCATACAGTGCACAATTGGTCTTGTTTGTTAACATCCACGGCGCGTTTAGTTTTTATAAGTTGGCATCTGGACGCATCATGGCGTCGTGCGCGCCGTCGATGACGAGGGTTGACCCGGCCACATAGGCGCCTTCGGGCGATAGAAGAAACATGGCGAGATTGGCGACGTCTTTCGCCTGCCCTGGCCGCCCGATGGGTATAGAATCCACAAAGGCCTTAATCAGCGGGCCATATTCCGGGTCACGTTCTACACTTTGCGTCATCGGCGTGGAAATATACCCCGGCGCCAGCGCGTTGAACGATATGCCTCTTTGTGCGAGATCCGGCGCTTTTCGTCTCATGTAGCGCGCAACAGCGCTTTTACTACTGGCATAGCATTCGTGACCGTGCAGGCTGCTGCCTAATTTCACCGTCTTCTCTTCCGAACTCTCCAGCATCACCTCAATCAGGTCTGGGCGAGTGCTCATCGGGGCAGAATTCGAGCTAATGGCGATAACGCGACCGCCCGAAATGATATTACTCGACAGTCCTTCGATGACCTCGGTCGTACCGAAATAGTTAATCTGCAAAATTTTTCCTGCATCCGGGAACTGCGAGGCCACACCGGCGCAGGTAATAAGTCCATCAATAACGGGGACTTCAGTGGCAACTTTTGCAATGACGGCCTGGCGCGCTTTGGGATCTCCCAGATCTGCGAGGTAGTCACCTTCCTTTAAATCAATGACGACAACACGGTGCCCTTGAGCGCGAAGTTTCTCCTTGATGGCTGCGCCGATACCGGTAGCGCCACCTGTTAAAACGTAAGTTCCCACTTTTATCTCCTATTCTCGTCAGTGCCGGCTCAATCCGTCCTGGTCCGCGCGATGTTTGCTTCGATTGCCGTTCCGGGTAATGCCGCCATGCCACCATCCACTTCGAGTATCTTTCCACTGACAAAGCCTGATGCAGCAGACGCGAGGTAAAGCGCCGCCAGTGCGATGTCGTCAGGCTTCCCCAAACGTGCTTGCGGTATCCACCTGACGGTCGCGTTATACATGTCTTCATTTTGTGTAATAAACGCTGTGCTTGGCGTTTCTATGGCGCCGGGAGCGATGCCGTTGACACGAATATTGGGCGCCAATTCATAAGCGAGAATCCGTGTCATTTGATCCATGCCGGCTTTCGCTGCGCCGTAGGCCGCGAAATTCCGATCGACCATCCAGCCTAATGCAGAGGACACGTTAACGATGCTTCCCTGTGGGGCTGCTTTGAGGAGCGGTAATGCAAGATGAGTAAGGGTATAGGCCGAGGTAAGGTTGATGTCGATAGTGTTCTCAAAACGAGCCTTATCGACCTTTTTTAGTGAGCCATAGCCCTTTCCGGGTGCGCCTGCGTTGTTAATGAGAATGTCGAGCGATCCCCACGCGTTTGTCAGCTCCTTGACGACGCCTTCGAGCGCAGTTTCGTCAGTGACATCGCAAGCAAATGTCAGGACCTGCTTGCCCAGAGTGCGGACCTCACTGGCAACGACATCCAAGTCGCTTTGCGTCCGGGCAACAAGTGCAACATCGGCACCCATTTCGGCAAAGGCGGTTGCGATACGAGCTCCTATGCCTTTACCTGCACCGGTAACAAGCGCTCTTTTTCCTTCGAGGCTGAAATAGTCTGTAATCAAAATGGGTTCCTTGATGCCCAGGGTTCATCAATCCGACGGCTCTAGTCCATTTGGGCTTGTGGACAGGGCTATGCACAAGATAGAACGAAGCGCGCGAGCAAGGAATAAGCGCGCGCATGGATACTTAGTCTAAACTGACCATTACAAAAAGCAGGTGGTAAGCAGGGTGGCAGAGCTAGCAGGAAAAACAGCATTAGTAACGGGTGCGGGCGTGGGCATCGGTCGTGCGATTGCGATGAAACTCGCAAGCGAGGGTGCGCGCGTGCTTGTCGTTGACTTTAATGAAGAGACAGCAGAACAGGCGGTAAACGATATTGTAAACGCGGGAGGCGAGGCCAAGACGTTTGTCGCCGACGTGAGTGACGAGCCTCGAGTGACCCGTATGGTTAAGGCCGCTATCGATCAGTGGGGAACACTCGATATCGCTTGTAATAGCGCAGCAGTCAGCCGCGGCTCGGGTCCGATTCATACGTTTGACAAAGCCGTATTTGATCAAACGCTCGAACTCTGCCTGACCAACACCTTCCTCTGCATGAAATATGAAATCGAGGCGATGCTGGAGCAGGGCTCGGGCGGCAGTATTATCAACATTTCATCCAACGCTTCACTGCGCGGTCAGCCCTATAACACGGCTTATGCGGCCGCTAAAAGTGGTGTGAATCTGCTTACCAAAAGTGCTGCAGCCGAGTACGGACACAAAGGAATACGGATCAATGCCGTCTCACCGGGTGTGATTCGAACACCCGGCGTCGAAAAATATTTTGAGGAGCAACCCAAAATAGCTGAAGGGCTCAAACAGTCAGCCGTTATGCGGCGGCTGGGGGAGCCCTCTGAAATTGCCGAAGCGGTCTGTTTTTTTGCGTCTGATCGGGCGTCTTTCATCACGGGGCAACTGCTCAGTGTGGACGGCGGTGGTGCCATCAAGTAAGCATTGCATCGGAGCGTGCTAGCCCATGTTGACCTGACCGCCATCGATCGCGATGGACTGTCCGTTGACATAGCGCGATTCGGGCGCGCACAGCAGCGCGACGAATTCGCCAATATCATTTTCACAGTGGCCCAAGCGTTTCATCGGCACCGTTTGCTCGAAAGCGGCAGCCTCTTCTGGGCGCCACTGTGCCCACATTTCTAGGGCAGGGGACTTCGCCAATGGCAGAATACAGTTGGTGCGAATACCCATCGATCCCCATTCACAGGCGGCGCCGCGCGACAATGCGCGGATAGCTTCTTTCTGAGCTGCGTAAACGCCGTAAGTGGAGGTATCCCAGCGCTTCGCCGCTGCAGTGGCGAGATTAATAATATTGCCATCTCCCGACTTTATGAGGTGCGGTTGAGCCAGCTGCATCAGTCGCAACGTGGCCATTGGGCCGACACGAAGTCCTGCGTCAAAGTCCTCCAGCGTCGTCTCCATTAGCGTGTTAATGCTTGTGGTGACGGCGTTATTGACCAAAATATCGAGGCGACCAAAGGCAGCGACTGCGTCCGACACCAGCGCGTCAAGTGCATCGAGATTCGAGATATCACATTCGATGGCCACGGCCTTGCCGTTGAAGCGCGCTTCAATATCAGCGACCGTCTTTTCACATTTGCTCAATGTTCTCCCGACGGCAACAATGGACACTCCTCGCTTCGCCAATGAGAACGCAATGCCCTGGCCAATGCCCTGGCCCGCGCCGGTGATTAAGGCGACTTTGCCGTGAAGCGGGGGGAGGGATCCAGAGTGAGTCGTAACAGTGTCGGTCATAAAGAACCTCGTAAGTCATTAAGCATTCATTGTTTGGTCGGTTTTAGGGCAATCAGTGATTCACCGAAGGCGATGCTCGGTCATGTGAATAACGGATGATCGCTCGAGATCGAGCACTCGCTCGCTGCTCTCGGTCAGCACGTGGATGTTCGACATCATTTTTGCTTCGTCATCTCCATCGGCGAAAAAGGCGGTGAGTGAATTTGCGGCCTCGATGGTGAAGTGTTCCTCGACAATCCCGTCGAGCGGGTCGTGGGACGAGCGGAGCACCCGATTCTGTCGGTAACCAAGGGTGTTTTGGGTATCAAGAGCCACCTGCACATGCTCCTGAAACCAGATATGCTCTAACGCCGCGTCGGACAGACCCTTGCGCCGCTCGAAGCAGCAGAGCTGTATCGTTCCGCTGAATGTCTCTCCACTTTGCAGAGGTGGTGTCAGCGGTGTGGTTCCTTTGCACCAGTGGACTTCCGCTCCCAGTTGCGCAGCAACATCGACTGCGCGTTGCCAGTCGATGGCTGCGTCTGAGAACTCGAGCGCCAGACGCCCGCTGGTGAGCTTCCCGGTGGGGTTTCGTGTCCACATGGCCGCTTGGTCGCTGTGTGTATCGCTCGTCCCTAGATACGCGTTCTGTACCCCTGAAAAGGCGTCTAGCGCGCGCATTGCGGACTCCCGCGTCGGACGTTCTGCAAAAAACAGAAAAATCAGACGGTGGATGTCTGACTCAGTCAAAATAGCGCTCCTTGATGGCTGTTTTCAGCAGTTTTTGTAGGGTATTTCTGGCCAGTGGTTCGTCGGTGAATACAACGTACTCGGGGACTTTGTAGCCGGCGAGCGCGGCTTTACAGAATGATTTGATGCTATCGGTGTCAGCGACGACTGATCCCTGCAATTTGATCACAGCACCCACTTCCTCACCCCAGGTATCATGCTCTATGCCGACAACCGCAACTTCTTCGCATCCTGGATATTCGAGCAGACAGGCTTCAATTTCTGACGGGTAGATATTCTCTCCCCCGCGGATAATCATGTCTTTGATACGACCACAGATGTACAGCAAGCCCTCGCCGCTGATGTAGCCGATATCACCGGTCCCCATCCAGCCATCCATGGGTTTATCCGATTCATTACCGCCCGAGAAATAGCCTTGAATGGCCGCTGACGAACGCACCCATATCTCACCTGGCTCGCCCGAGGGCACTGCCTCGCCGTTTTCATCTCTGAAGCTAAATTCCACGATCGGGCTGGGGAATCCTGATGCGCTCGGTCGCTCAGTAAAGTAGCGACCTGTGAAAGCGGCTCCTGATCCCATGGTTTCGGTCATTCCCCATCCACCACCGGACATGGCCGTTCCAGTTTTGGTGGCGTAGAGCGCAGAGAGGAGTTCGGGTGTGGCTGCGCCACCGGCACTCACGTTCGTGAGGTGCGCCGCGTGCTCGTCGCTGAAGGCTTGATTTTTTAAAAGTTCGAGCAACATGACCGGCGCCCCCATAAGAACCGTGATTTGCTCTTCTTTGACGATGCGCAGCGCCTCTTGAATGCTCCACTTGTACATCATGTGCAGCGCGCGGCCGTGACGGAGGTTGATCAGCGCCTGGGATAGCAAGCCACTGATGTGAAACAGGGGAACAGCGAGGAGGGTTTTTGGCAGCGTGGGGCTGGCCAACTGCCTGTTCATTTCCTCCATATTGGTCATGTAGGTCCCGGCACCGATGAACTCGACGTTCATGAGCGCCTGACAGCAATTAAAATGCGAGAGCAGGGCACCTTTTGGGCGGCCGGAGGTTCCCGATGTGAACATGAGAATTGCCGGGGCGTGTCGATCCACGTCGGCGATTAGCGGTTCGCTCGGTACGGGGCGCTGCCGGATCTCGCCGAGTGAGGTGTCCTGCGGGCCTCCGCGCTCATTGACTACTACCGCGGGCAGCTTGGTATTGAGTTCACGGATAAATGCCAATCGATCACTGTCGCAAAAAACCAATTTTGCCTTGCTGTCTTCGAGGCCCTGGATCAGTTCTTGCGCTTTACCCCAGCTATTGAGCGGTACGGCTACAGCACCGATGGTCACGGTAGCGACAAAGGCAATAAGCCACTCGGGGCGATTTCGCATGGCAATAGCGATGGGGTCACCCTTTTGTATCTGAGCTTCATTAACGAGCCAGTCGCAGGCCTGGTCGACGGCTTTATAGAACTCGCCAACCGTCCAATCCTCACCCTGATACTGCAAAAACAGATTGGCGTCGTGGTTGCGGCCGGCGGCGAGAAAGGCGCCCAAGCTGCTTTCCGCATTTTTGAATGCTCTGAGAGGAACTCCCGCTACCTTTACCGTTTCGACTTCAAACGGCGCCGCGGGCGCGGTCAGCTGGGCCACAGCATCGAAATAGGGTTTTGTGAAATCACTCATGTACGGTACATCGATTGTGTTTCTATTGACTCTAAACCAACTGCTGGGGCTGGCACAGCCTCTGTGTTAGCCCCATAGTCTGATCAGCCTATCGTGCCAGAGGCTCTGTGATTGCAGTAAAGTATGGCTTCGATAATGTGCCGGTATACCACCATGCGAGATGCGTTATGCAAACCCAGTTGACCGAGCTACTTGGCTGTCGTTACCCCGTTATTCAGACGGCCATGGGTTGGGTGGCAGACGCGCGCCTCGTTGCAGCAACCGGGAATGCCGGCGGTTTTGGGTTCCTTGCCGGTGCTGTCATGACGACCGAAGAAATCGAGCAGGGCATCCTTGACATCAAAGCGGCGTCCGATGCGCCGTTTGGGGTCAATTTCCATATGTATGTGCCGCATGCAGAACAGATAGTTGATCTTTGTATTGAACATCAGGTGCGCGCCGTGAGTTACTCGCGCTCCCCCTCAGTAGCGACCGTTGAGCGATTGAAGACGGCGGGTATTGTGTGTATCCCGACGGTTGGTGCTAAACGCCACGCCGTTAAGGCCGTCGAAATGGGCGCCGATGCGGTGGTCATACAGGGCGGAGAGGGCGGTGGTCACACCGGATCGGTTGCGACATCGATTCTTCTTCCCCAGGTGCGCGATGCGATTGACGTCCCAATCGCGGCAGCCGGCGGATTTCGCGACGGGCGAGGCCTTGTTGCCGCATTGGCGATGGGTGCCGATGGTATTGCCATGGGCACGAGATTCTTGCTGACACAGGAGTCTCCGGTTCCTGAGGCGACAAAATTGATTTACCTGCGCACGCCGCCGGAGAAAATTGTCGTCAGCACGCGGTTGGATGGTTTGCCTCAGCGCATGATTGCGAACGAGTATCTCGATCGGCTGATTCGAGCCTCGCAGCTGGGCTTGCTCGTGCGGGCGGTGAAAAACGGACTGGCATTCAGCCGCATGACGGGAGGCTCACTCATAGCCACCCTAGGTGGGGCCTGGAAGATGTACCGTTCTGGCGACTTGTCGTTCGGCCAGACACTCATGGCCGCCAATTCACCCATGATGATTCAGGAAGCCATGGTGAAAGGGAATCCGCACGACGGTATTTTGCCCTCGGGGCAAGTCGCTGGACTGATTGATGATTTACCGACGGTTGCAGAGTTGGTCGCAACCATCGTGTCGGATGCAGAAACAGCTGCCCGTTCGATACAGACCACGGTTTGCACAACCTCAAACTCAGATTAAGGACAGGTTTATGGCTTTCAGCTCATCAGTTGACGCAGGTATTGCAGAGGTTGTCTTTAATAAACCGCCCGTAAATGCCTTTAACAGTGCTGAATGGGCGGGTATCGCCTCGGAAATTAAGGCTTTGGGTTCCCGGCGCGACGTCCACGTCATTATCGTTCGCGCAGAGGGCAAGGGCTTCTGCGCTGGTGTCGATATTAAAGAGCTGGGCGCAGATCCCAACATGATTGTTCCGGTCAACAAGGGCAACTACGACACTTTTGAGGCCATTCACCGCAATCCGAAGCCCGTGATTGTTGCACTGCATGGCTTCGTTCTGGGCGGCGGTATAGGCATTGCAGGCGCCGCGGACATCATTGTGGCGTCCGAATGCGCTTCTTTCGGCGTACCCGAAGTCGATCGCGGCGCCATGGGAGGCGGTGCGCACTTGCAGCGCATGTTCCCCGTTCAAAAGGTCCGCTACATGTACTTTACCGGTGAGTTTATTGATGCCAACGAGGCTCATCGCTTGGGCGCCGTAGAGCGTGTGGTGCCGAGAGATCAGCTCGTGGAGACAGCGCGATCCATCGCGACAAAGATAGCCAAGAAGAGCCCTATCATGATTTCCCTGGCCAAAGAGGCGCTCAACGGCATTGAAGATGGCAATCTCGAGGACAAATATCGCAGCGAGCAGGGCTTTACCCTTGAGGCCTATCGTCATCAGGACTCGCAGGAAGCGCGCGATGCATTTAATCAAAAACGAGATGCAGAATTCGATTAATAAATTAATTAAAACAATACTTTAAAAGTAAAATAATAAGTAATTTATAAGGATTTATTTGACATGATTGACTACGAAATAGCTAAGAAAGCGTGCGAAACCTATGTGCGCTCACTCGAAAACAGTGACCTGGAGACGCTGCTCGAGCTGTTTGCTGATGACGCCTCCATCGAGGACCCCGTGGGCACCGATTTGCGTGAGGGAAAGGATGTCTTGCGTGCCTTTTACAGCGAGGCCTGCCAGGGTGTTGCCAAAGCGAGCTTATCTGGCAATCCCCGCCTAGCCGGTAACGAGGTCGCCTTTCCCTTCAACGTCATAGCGGGTGCGCCCGGTGAAGAAATCGTTATCAACATCGTTGATGTTTTTCGCTTCAACGATGAAGGCAAGGTGGTATCGATGCGAGCATTTTGGGGACCCGATAACATCAGCCCAGCGGCAGGTTGATCGACCCACGCGCTCTCGTCATAGGCGTTTGCGGTTGGTAGACCACACTGTCTACACGGTAGGCGACTATGACTCGCATCTCTAGCGTCGAAACGTGCCTGCAGGCCGAGACCGGTGTGTCGTAAAAATATTGTGCGAGGTAGGCCAATCAATTTCTTGATCGGTTTGCCCCTACCGCCCAAGGTTAAGAACGTTACGGGGGCTCAGGCGCGTTGGCGATTGCATTCAAAGCTGAGGTATTCAATGTCTAGAAGCGTTTTAAATCGGCCATTCTTGAGCATAGCTACCGTTGGCTTGTCACTGTTCACACCTGGATTTTTGGCCACGACGGTATCTGCCGACGAACCGATGACTATCGCAGAGACACGGACTAATGCGCGAACTGCGGGAGGTGAATTCATCTCTTGGCTTGAGCATAGAATCGATGATGAGGATATCAACGGCGATGTTCCAATCCGCGGTGGCGACGGCATCGCTATTGGTGACATCGACGGGGATGGCATGGAGGATTTGATAACCGTCTATGAGGACTCAAATCACATTCGCATTGCCTTCTCTAACGGGCCCTCCGGTAAATGGTCACTTCGAACCATCGCAGAGGGAAAATGGGCTGGCGCTGTCGAGGACGTTGCACTCATTGATTTAAACGGTGATGGCTATCTTGATGTGGTTGCGGCCTGTGAGGACGCTCATCTTTTATATCTGCAGAACCCGGGAGAGACAGCGCGAGCCGGTAAATGGAAGGCATTAATTCCGGAGTTCAGTCGCGGACGCGGGTCGTGGCTGAGAGTATTTGCGACAGATATCGATGGCGATGGTCGCGGCGAGCTCACAGCTGCCAACAAAGGCACTGCGGACGTTGTGCGACTCGATGCAGGGGATGCAGACAATGGTGCAACCTCTCTGATTCGCGTTGTGGGTAATCCGCTCGAATCATCGAGTTGGAGAGAGACTGTGCTGTATCAGGAAGGCGTGCCTAATACGGCGTTACCGGTCGATATTGATGGCGACGGTGATATGGATGTGATCGCTGCGAAGCGCGTTCGTCAGCAAATTGTGATGATTGAGAACCAGGGAGAAGGCGTACGGGGCGAGCTGAGAATGCAGGCTAAGCCTGTTCAGATTACTCCAGGTTTCGACGCGCCGTTAGGCTGGCGCGGGCTGAGCAACGCGTTTCATGCCGATACAGCGGATATCAACAATGACGGACGTCTGGATCTTATCGTCAATGTACTTGAGCTTGCTGATGATTCGAGTTTTCGTCATGCGGGCTTAGGATGGCTTATGCAAGGTGAAAGCTTGGATGATCCATGGGTATTTCACCGTATAGGTAATACCTTGCCTGACTGGGTGATTGGCATTCATGTCACGGATATTGACGGCGATGGTGATCAAGATGTGGTTACGGGTGGTTACTCCGGCATCAACATTATCGAAGGTGCTTACTCAGGTGCGTCCCGAGACTTTGACGACCCCTCGGTGACATCGGCGTCTTCCGTGGGTCGGATTAGCTGGTTCAAAAATCCAGGAAGTGTTGATGAGACATGGTCACGCCATGATGTGTCGCGTCGGGTCAGAGGGATGTTCGATATGTATGTCTCGCGTGATCTGGATGGAGATGGAGACATGGATCTCATATCGACGCGCGGCAACAGCGGCGAATACGATGGCGTGTTTTGGCTCGAGCAGGTTCGCAGCAAAACGTCTGGTCCCAGCTTCACCCCTTCGCGGGATGCCGAAAGTCGTCCCCTGCCTTTGCCACCGGCTAATTGGCTGGAACTATACGATCGAAGAAAAACCTACATTGCACCCAACAAGGTTAGCGATACACCTTGATCAAGCTAGGGACTCGGGATTTAAAACCCGGGCCTCCCAAATCACAACACTCATGTTGCCAGTCGTCGCTAACTGAAATGTGCCACCTGCTTTTTCCAGCGCTCAAAGTCCCGTGACACTGATCCGCGGACTCGTCCACAAATTTTCGATACGCAGCACCAATAATGCGCAAGGGTAGTGGTCCTGCATTGATTTCACGTGCCTTTGCTGAAGGCGTTTTGGGATATGGACTTTTTTGGTGGTGAAGAGGATCGCCCGCCCTGGTCAGAGCTAACCGAGCCTAACGTGGGCTCGCGTTAAATGGGGCAGGCAAAGCCATCCCAGTGTGTGTTAAGAGTACGTCACCACACTCTTGAGTAGCAGACTCACCAGCATCGACTGACGCGAGACACCGGTTTTGGCAAAAATCGACCGAAGCTGTGCGCGCGCCGTGTTCCGGGCAATACCCAGTGCGGCTGCGGCCTGATCGAGATTGGCGCCTTCGGCCAGCAACTTGGATAGTGCGACCTCTGCTTTTGTAAGCCCATAGAGCGACATCAAGATACGCGTTTCAATCTGGAAACTGCGCTCAGGCTCATTAATAAACACAATCATGTGCGGTGTGTGCCCTGGTTCGACTGTTTTGTCGATCATCATGGGCTTGAGTAAAATTTCCAAATCGGCCTTTCCCGAGGGGCGTTCTACCGACAGCGCGTTAGTAGGCGCAGGGTCCTGATTGCGCTGAGCAACAACGATAGCCTCGATAAAACCATTCAGCTTCGCGCGGGCTGAGGGGCTTTCCAGGTGGAGTTGGTCGTTGATCACCGACAGTCCGTCTTTATCGCGTATCAACTGATCAGCCACCGCGTTTCTGGAGACGATTTTCCCGCGCTCATCAAGTGTCACAACCCCCACTGACTGTTTTGCAATCGTAGAGCTGTAAAGTTTTCGCTCCTTATCGATTTGGATCAGCTGCATGCCATTGGCAACCGCGCGTTGGATATGATTGGCCAGCATTTCGAGGAATTCGCGTTCCTGCTTCCCAAAGTTTTCTGCAGTCTTGGGTCGACAGAAGCGAACGCTAAACCTCAGGCCGTTGGCGTTTCTTAGGTCTACCCCAATCATGTGGTAAATATCGATTGGCGCCATACAGTATTTGTAGAGTTCGGTTCGCTCGAGCGTTCGATAGGGCACACACTCGTCTAAGGAGACCACCTTACCCCAGGGCAAGTTGGTCATGAGGTTAGAGGTGTAGTAGCGGTCGGTATACGGATTGTTGTGATCGTCGACGAACGTCTTTGCCAGAGCTTCGCAGGAGACGAACAATAGGCCTCCATCGTCGCCCTGCGGTTCACGCATGGTGATCGATGCAAAGTTTGAATCAATCATCCGACGAGTCTCTGCAAGAAACGCACTGTAAGGGTCCTCTTCGATGTGTCCATCGTAAAGGAAGCCAATGAGCTTCGAGAGTTCTGTGATATTCGGTTGATTCATAGGGCTAGGTACAGACATCCCGCTTCCGCGTTTCAGCTAACTAGTTATCAGAAAGTCCAGATTTCGTCCAGACTTAGCGTGTCTGAGCGGCCATTTCGATCGCTATTTCCTCAATCAGATCTTCCTGGCCACCCACGGTTTTTCGGCGCGCCATTTCGAGCAGAATCTCATGAGAGGGCACGCCGTATTTTTCTTGTGCTCGTTTAGCGAACAGAAGAAAGGACGAGTAGGCGCCGGCATAGCCCAGTACCAGCGCATCCCGGCTCAGTCGGACGGGTTCGTCCATGATCGGTAGGACATGGTCCTCTGCCGCGTCGGCCAGTTTGAAAATGTCGACGCCGGTGACCGCACCCATTCGCTCAAGCACCGCAGCCATCGCCTCTAGCGGGGTATTGCCGGCGCCTGCACCGAGTCCTGCTGCAGAGCCGTCAATACGGTTAGCCCCTGCTGCAATCGCCGCTAGCGAATTCGCAACGCCCATCGCGAGATTGTGATGCCCGTGAAACCCGACTTCTGTGTCGCTCTTGAGCCTCTGTTTGAGAAGGGCGATGCGATCTGTGACGTCTTGCGGCAGCATATAACCCGCAGAGTCGGTGCAGTAAATGCAATTAGCACCGTAAGACTCCATAAGCAGCGCCTGTTCCACCAAGGCGTCCTCGGAAATCATGTGTGCCATCATGAGGAATCCGACGGTATCCAGACCCAAGTCACGACTGAGATTAATGTGCTGGCGCGAGACGTTGGCTTCAGTGCAATGGGTTGCCACGCGAATCGTTTTCACGCCGCAGTCTGCTGCCATCCTCAGGTGATCGACCGTACCAATGCCTGGAAGCAGTAATGCCGAGATTGCAGAGTGCTCGACACGCTCGACCACGGCGCGTAAGTAGGTCTCATCGCTTGCCGCCGGAAAACCGTAGTTAACCGAGGCGCCACCCAGCCCATCACCATGGGTCACTTCAATCAGAGGCACGCCTGCCGCATCAAGCGCGCCGGCGATATCGACCATTTCATCGACGGTAATCTGGTGCTGCTTGGGATGCATGCCATCGCGAAGGCACATGTCGTGCAACGTAATATGTCGGCCTTCAAAATTCATAGACTACTCCTCGAGCTTTGTCGTCGCTGAGCTATCATTTCTGCGGTGCGCAGGCCTGCGGCCGTCATAATATCGAGGTTGCCCGCGTACTTAGGCAAAAAGTCACCGAGCCCTTCGACCTCCACTGAGATGGTCACTCGATGACCGTCAATAATGGGCGCGTTCTTGAGCCTGTACCCTGGAACGTAGCGCTGAACGTCGGTCACCATAGCGGCAATCGAGGTTCGAATATCGGTCTCGTTCGGGGCCTCTTTGGTTAGGCAATGGATCGTGTCGCGCATGACAAGCGGCGGCTCGGCGGGGTTAATCACAATAATGGCTTTACCCTCATCAGCGCCGCCAATTTTTTCGATCGCCGATGACGTTGTTCGCGTGAATTCGTCAATGTTATCGCGCGTGCCCATACCGACGGACTTTGATGCCACAGTAGCAACGATCTCGGCGTAGCTCACTGGCTGCACACGACTGACGGCTGCCACCATCGGAATCGTTGCTTGCCCTCCACACGTGACCATATTGACGTTTTGAGTGGGGCCCCGATCGAGTAGCGCCTGTAAGTTAACCGGCGGTATACAAAAGGGACCGATTGCAGCAGGCGTGAGGTCGATCATCATGGCGCCCAGCGCGGTGACTTTGCGACTGTTTTCAGCGTGTACGTAGGCTGACGTTGCATCAAATACGAAATCTACGGGGTCTGCCGAAAATCCAGCAACCAGACCATCGACCCCCTCCGTTGTGGTCCGCAGGCCAAGCGCGCGCGCGCGCTGAATGCCCGCTGAATCTTCAATTCCCACCATCCACGTCGCTTCGATGAAGTCGCTGCGCTGACACTTCATCAACAGATCAGTCCCAATATTTCCTGGGCCGATGATCGCTGCTTTGGCTTTAGTCGTCATACGTCACCTTCATTAAATGAATTGACAGCTGACGCTGCACTCATCAAAGCCGTCGCCCGTCATCAGCAAATGCATTGCATCACCCTGATGAACGGGTTCGAGGGGCACCAGAGAGCCTGACAAAATAACCTCGCCGGCTTCCAGATCGATACCATAGGCGCCCAGCGTATTGGCAAGCCAGGCGACGGCGGTCAATGGATTACCTTGAACGGCACTGCCCATGCCTGAACTCAACTGCTCCCCGTTTTTTGTCACATCAATACGAATATTGGGGAGATCAAGCTGTCGTGGGTCGAGCTCCGCATCGCCAAGAACATACACACCGCAACTGGCGTTATCAGCAATGGTGTCTTGGATAGCAATTTGCCAGTTTTCGACTCGTGAATCGACAATTTCAAAGCAGGGGATAATGCATTCGGTCGCCGCCAAAACATCGTCTTCTGTATTCGCGGTGCCACAGAGCGTTGATTTCAGTCGAAAGGCGATTTCTCCCTCGGCGCGCGGTGAAATCATTTGCCCTGCAATGCGAATATCTGATTTGTTGACGAAGGTCATGGTGTTGGTTAAGAAACCAAAGTCGGGTTGAAACACGCCGAGCATGCTTTGGACCGCATCTGATGTGACGCCAATCTTCTTGCCGACCACGACTTCACGGTCACGCTCAAGACGGTGTGACAACATCGCCCGCGATATTTGATATGCATCTTCGACGGTGATCGTTGGGTGGGTTTGGGTCAACGGTTGAATCGGTGTGTTCGCGCGCATCGCGTCGTAAAGTGTCCGACCCAGCTGGGCGTGATCAGTGCCAGAGAGACTCATGGTCACCCCGCATCGCTCAAAAACGATAAGCAACGCTCATTGAATAAGCCAGGGTACTCCGACATGACCCAGTGGCCACACTGATTTAAGATCTCGGCTTGCACAGGCCCCTTCATTTGCAGCACTTTCCAGCATCCCGAGGCTGGGCAAAATCGGTCTTCGCTGCCCCAAAAGACCAATGTGCCAATGTCAATCTCTCGCAGTCTGTCGGTCATGTCGGGAATATTCATGGTGGCTAAAACGTGCGGGTTTTGCGTCTCGAGCGTCGCCCAGCGTTCGTCGACCAACGCGGCGTCGACCGCTGAAGGATCGTAGACGAGTTGCGTCAGTAAGGCAGCGAGCACGTCTTTGGTGAAGTCGGGTGATCCCATAGGGTGTTTAACCATGGCTTGAATGCCAGGCATAGCGAAGTAGACTTCACGCGACTCAATGCCACCGGGCGCCATTAAAATGAGCTTCTCAACGCGATCTGGATTGCGAAGTGAGAGACCAAGTGCCACGGCACCGCCGAGCGAGTTGCCCACAAGCGTCACGCGGTCTAAACGCAAAGAATCCAGCAGTGAAACTAAACCGTCGACAAAGAAATCAAGCGTGTGATCGACATCCTGTGGTTTTGACGTCTTTCCGTAGCCCCACTGATCGAACACGATACAGCGGTATCCACCGTCCTGAAACGCGCCGACGTTATGCTTAAAGTTGCTCCAGCCACTTGCCCCTGGGCCACTGCCGTGAATAAACACCACCGCCCCTTTTTCGACTGCGGTTGCAGCATGATCGGTGTAGTGAATCGATCGTCCGCTGCTGACCTCGTGATAGAGCGACGCTTCGGCGTAGGCGTGCATTAGATAAAGACGTCCTTGTTCTCCATGCCGAGCGCCACACTACCCAGATTGCGTGCAAACGCGGTGGGGTTGTTGGCGACATGGCAGCGTGCAATGTGAATGTCATGCCACAGCTGCTGAAGTGGGTGCCCATTAAAGACAGATCGTCCACCGGCGACCTCAAAGAGCGTATCAATGGCTTCAATGGCTTTGTCGATCACAATCGATGCCTGGTATCGGTACATAATCCGATCTTCCAACGTTGGCTTCCAGGAGGCGGCCTCCATCTTGTCAAAGTTGTGGTACATGACTGCTTCAAGCTCGCCAATGGTGTTGAGCACCTTGGCCAGCCGCTCCTGCGTTTCAACGTCGCCGGCAAATTTCGTCATGTCGGTCGTTGAATTGCCTTGCTTGGATTCGACGAAGACCTTCACCGCTTTTTTCAAGGCGCCAATGGCTGCTGAATTTACGACGCGCACGAACGTTTGCGCCCATGACAGGTCATACATTGGATTATCTTGATCATTCACACAGTTAAAGCCGTCCATTTGCTTATGTGTTCGGTGATCTGGGACAAAAATAGGATCGGAAATGACCACGTCGTTCGAACCCGTCCCCTGAAGACCCATAACATCCCAAGTGTCTTCAATGTCGTATTGGTTTCGTGGCACTAAAAATGTTCGGTAGCCGTCACCGGGTATCACACCGCCCAACAGCGCCCAGGTGCAGTGGTCAGAACCTGAACTCCAACCCCAGCGACCGTGCAACATAAACCCGCCTTCGCACATTTCGGCCCGTGCTCCAACGGGATTATAGGAACTGCTGATCAGTGTGTTTGGGTCCGCCTCGTAGACTTCGCGTTGTGCCTCTTCGGACATCAGCGCGAGCTGAAAGGCATGGACCGCTATGATGCCGCCGGCCCAGGCTGTGCTCATGTCGGCCTCGGCTATGCGCACTTGCTCTGCAAAAAACTCCTGTGGCTTTCGCTCGAGCCCGCCCCACTGTTTGGGCAGTAGCATCGTGAAGAAACCGCACTCCTTGAGGGCGTCGACCACCTCTTTGGACATTTTGCGGGCCTCACGTTGGTCCGCGGACTTGCTGGCAATTAGATCGAGAATTTGCTGTGTTACAACAGGTTCGTACGTGCTCATGGCAATAATCCTATAGCTGTGTCCGTCTTCGAGCGGTTTTAAGGCATTGCACACATCGTTGCAAAGCAGAGGAGTCTCGACATACCTCGTATGTACTAACTGAGGAATTACCTCTAATCCTGCTGGCCTACGGAAAAGTCGTGACCCCAGAAGCTGGGTACGGTGCTCTCGAAGACTTCGTAACGAGACCAATCGTCGACAGTGCGCCCCTCTGCGCCATATTCAATATCGAATCCAGCAGGACTTTGCATGTAAAAACTCACCATGTGGTCGTTGGCATGGCGCCCCAGCGTCCCTGAGAGCTTAATATTTGCTGCAATTCTTCGATCATTGCAGCGGCCTACTTCGTCGATGGCGTTGACTTCGGTCATGAGGTGAATACACCCCGCTGGATGAGGAATTTCAAGCAGCCCCAAGCTGTGGTGGCGTCGGTTGCAATGCATAAACCACAGCCGTTTTATGGGCTCTTCAGGGTCTGGCGTAAATCGGAGTTTCATAAGATCTGAGAGGCCAAAACCCAGTACTTCGTTAAAAAACTGGGCGGTTTCACTAAAATTGGGCGCAGGGAGAACCACGTGGCCCAGTCCTTGATCAGCGGTCACAAAACCGGGCACACCTTGGGGGGAGTTGAATGCTTTGAAGTCTGACACGACACCCCAGTAGGCCTCATGCTGGTTGCCGGCAGGGTCGGTGAAAGACAGGAGGTTTTGAACCCGTCGTTGGGCAATAAGCACTTGATCGGCCCACTCAAAGGGGACGTCGGCCTCGGTCAATGCTGCGGCGACTTCATCAAGCCCTTTTTGATTGTTGGTTTCCCAGCCACACACCGCCAGGCTGTCGTGCGCTGAGTGTTGAACGAATAGACGGTAGGGGTGATAGTCCATTTTGTAAAACTGGGTGTGCGCGTCGCCGAGGTCACTGGAGACATCTTGCAGGCCCATAACGTCGCAGGCGAAGTCGCGCCACTGATCGAGTTGGGTCGAATTAACGCCGATGTATCCAAGGCTCTGAATCGTCATAGTGTGTTCCTTCTTGTTCTTCTTTTGATAAGTAAACTGACCGCCGTAAAGCGCGTGCTTAAAGTTGCTGTCTCAAGACAGTTTTTAGTACTTTTCCTGAGGCGTTCATGGGTAATGCGTCCAGAAATATGATTTTCCTTGGGACTTTGTAATTGGCCATAGTATCGCGGCACCACGCAATCAGTGCGTCTTCGGAGACACGGGTGCCGGGCGTGTTAACCACGAAGGCCGCACCCACTTCTCCCATGCGCTCATCGCTCATTCCAACCACGGCGACCTGAGCGATTGCGTCATGATGCAGCAGTTGATTTTCGATCTCTGCCGGATAGCAGTTAAACCCCCCTGAAATAAACATGTCTTTCAGGCGGTCTGTAATTCTAATATTGCCAGACTCGTCGAGAGTGCCGATATCCCCGGTGTGCAGCCAGCCTTCCGAGTCGATCGTCTCGCGCGTCGCGCGTTCGTCATTAAAATAGCATTGCATGACATTGAAGCCCCGGACAACAATCTCACCCGCCTCATGAGGTGCGGCCAGGGTGCCATCTGGGCGCATGATGCCGACTTCAACGTCTGGAATCGCGCGCCCCGACGTTTGAGCAATCACCTCTGCGGGGTCACCTTGACGGCACATCGTGACCAGCCCACAGGTCTCGGAAAGGCCGTACGCGGTAATCACGGTGTCGATCCCGAGCGTTTCACGCATGTCAATGATCAGTTGTGTTGGGATAATCGCCGCACCGGTGGTGGCCTTTTTTAGTGAGGACAGGTCACTGTGTGCAAGATCGGCGTGCACCAGAATACTCTGAAAGAGCGTCGGAGGCCCTGGCATGACCGTGATTTCATGTGCTTTGATCGCATTGAGAACCTGCGAGACATCGAAGGTCGCCATGGGGTACACGGTTGCTCCGCGCAGTAGTGCAGCCAACCAACCTGCCTTATAGCCAAAACTGTGGAAAAACGGATTAATAATCAGGTAGCGATCGTCGCTATCAATGCCAAGGATGGATGCGAACGTGCTGAACGCCTTCAAGTTCTGGCCGTGCGTCGTCACAACCCCCTTTGCGCGTCCCGTCGTGCCAGAGGTAAACAAAATGTCAGAGACGGTATTTTCATCCACCTGGCGTCGCAGCGCGTCTCTGCGAGCACAGATCTCAGGCGTCGCGACTGCGCCCTCTGATACCCAGGTCTGGATGTCGTCGGTGGATGCAGAGCCGGGTGCTCGTATAGTCACGATGTGGTGCAGGTCGTCTATGTTTTGAGCCGCCAAGTCGTCGGCATAATCGTTCCCCAAAAATTGATCGACTACAAACGCCACTGAACTTCCACTGTCGCGGATGATCTGACTGGCCTCGGTTGCTTTATAGCGTGTATTGACGGTGACGAGTGTGCCGCCCACGTATTGGATCGCCAGCGCTGCAATAATCCATTCGGCGCAGTTGGGCGCCCAAATGGCGGCTCTGCTCCCCCATTGAAAGTCTCGTGCTGCGAGTGCTGATGCCAGCGCGCGAACACGGGTTGCGACATCGGTGAAGGAGAGCGCGTGGGCTCCGTCGACGATAAATACCCGATCGCCATAGACCTGAGCGGCATGCTCGACGAGCGCGGCCGTTGAGTTGTAGGTGCTGACTGACAAAGTGATACCCTTTTTGAGACGTCATTAGTCTTTTTGTGCACGCTAAGTGGCTTCGCCCGAGTTGTCATAGTCTCTATGGGGGATGCTGGTGCAGAGGTCGACTTTGATACTGGTTTTAATCTAACTGGAACGATAGGAAATGCGCGCATGAATAAGTGCGTCAGCGCCGCGGATGCGGTGTCTGTTATTGAGAGTGGTATGACCATCGGTATCGGTGGTTGGGGTCCGCGGCGGAAACCCATGGCGCTGGTGCGTGAGCTTCTGCGGTCCGACGTCAGTGATCTGACGGTTGTCGCCTATGGCGGAGCAGATGTCGGATTGCTTTGTGCGGCTGGAAAAGTCCGAAAAGTGGTGTATGCGTTCGTCTCTTTGGACTTTATGCCCTTAGAGCCCGGGTTTCGAAAGGCTCGGGAGACGGGCAGTGTGGACGTTCGTGAGATCGACGAAGGCATGATGTTGCTCGGGTTGCGAGCCGCGGCTTGGGGGAGTCCCTATATTCCGACTCGGATTGGCTTAGGAACCGACGTGATCACACGCAACCCCGACTTGCAGCTGGTAGACAGCCCCTATGACGATAAAGAGTGGGTGGCGATGCCTGCTTTAAATCTCGACGTGTCGTTGCTGCATGCAACGCGCGGAGATGTCCGCGGCGTGTGTGAGATCGCCGGTCCTGATCACTACATGGATGACTGGTTCGCCCGCGCTGCGAAAAAAACAGTGGTTTCCGTCGATGAGCTCGTACCCTCGGATTATTTTCATAATGCTGACGTGGCGCGACGCGTTTACTGGGAGCGAAATCTGACGTCGCACATTGTTCACATTTCGGGTGGTGCACATCCGTCGTCTTCTGACCCGTTGTACGGGTACGACATGAAGCACTATAAAGAATATGCAGCCGCATTGGCTGAGGGCGGCTATGACCGGTGGTCGGAAGCTTATTTAGGTGATTCTGAGCCGAGTTACCAAAGCAACGTGGGTGGCTTAGAGGCCATTCAGACCTTGCCACTGCCCGTTTACTAGGAGAGCCTCACGATGACATTTTCGCTCGCTGAGCTCATGGTCTGCGCCGCCAGTCGCAGTTTCGAAAACGAGGGGGAAGTCCTTGCCACGGGTATTGGCTTGCTACCGCGTCTGGCTGCAAGTCTTGCGATGCGCACCTTCAACCCCGATATGATGATGACAGACAGTCAGTCGTTCATGCTTTCAACCCCAAATCCCGTCAGCGGAATGGCCTCGCACAGCGGTCAGGCTAATGAAAATTGGATGGGATTTGCGCGTATTTTCGATAACGTCTGGAGCGGGGCTCGCCACGCGCTTGTAGGCCCCAGTCAAATTGATCGCTTTGGACAAACAAATATTGCTGCGCTGGGCGGAAGTTACGAGGCGCCGAAAGTGCAGCTGCTGGGTGTCAGGGGGTTTCCCGGCAACTCGATCAGTCACGCGAACTCTTTTTTTGTGCCCAAGCATTCGACACGTGTGTTCGTAACCGGTGAATGTGATGTGGTGTGCTCGATTGGCTATAACCCAGACCGCTTGCCTCGGGGCTATACATTTGACGACATTGATATCAGGCGGGTGATTACCGATTTGTGCGTCATGGATTTTAACGGACCCGATAAACAGATGCGGGTAGTGAGCCTTCACCCAGGGGTGTCGCTCGCTGAAGTGCTGGAGAATACTGGATTTGAGGTGGCGGTGGCCCCCAATGTGGCTGAAACGCCGGCACCATCGGCAGAGCAGCTGGCGCTCATTGCTGAGCTTGATCCATTGAACCTGCGGTCCAAGCAGCTCAAGGACAATCCCCCTGGTGTGCGCAACCCCAATGAGGAGTAATGGATATGACTGAGACCACAGAGCCAATGGAAGAGAACAACATCGTGACCTACGAGGTAGTGGGCGGTGTGGCTTGGGTGTCGATGAATCGACCCAAGTATAATAACGCGCAAAATGGTCAGATGACCTATGAGCTTGATGCGGCGTTTATGAAGGCAGTGGCTAACGATGACGTCAAAGTGATCGTTTTGCGTGGACAGGGGAAGCATTTTTCTGCAGGACACGATATCGGCACCCCGGGGCGCGATGTTCATTTGAGTCAAGAGCGTGTAACGAGTTGGTACGATCACGCGAACAAGCCGGGCGGTGAGTTCCTGTACGTTCGAGAGGCTGAGGCGTATCTGGGTATGTGTCGTCGTTGGCGAGACATGCCCAAGCCGACAATTGCAGCCGTTCAAGGCGCCTGTATTGCAGGTGGTCTAATGCTTGCTTGGATTTGTGATCTGATTGTTGCGACCGATGACGCCTATTTTTCCGATCCTGTGGTTCGGATGGGTATTCCTGGCGTCGAATATTTTGCCCACCCCTACGAGCTCAATCCCCGAATTGCAAAAGAATTTCTCTTTACGGGCAATAAAATGGGCGCGGAGCGCGCCTATCAGATGGGTATGGTCAATCAGATCAGCACACGTGACACCTTACTGGATGACGTGACCGTGCTGGCGAATAAAATTGCTGCAATGCCGCGGCTGGGCCTGGCCTTAACAAAGCAAGCGATCAATAACGTTGAAGACCTGCAAGGGAAGCGTCAGGGTATGGAGGCTGCCTTTGCCTGGCATCACTTCGCACACGCGCACAATGACGTGGTCTCGGGCGATAAGTTAGGTGGCTTTGACGCTAAAGCAATGGCCAAGGCGAATAAGTCACAGGACAGTTAATTCGATGGATTTAGTGTACACACAAGAGCAACAGACGTTTCGTGCAGAGGTCAGGAAATGGCTGGTCGCTCACGTGCCGAGCGAGCGATTGCCTTCTTTTGATACTGCGGAAGGTTTCGAGGCGCACCGTCAGTGGGAGCGTACCCTCGCGAAAGGTAATTGGGGGATGGTCACTTGGCCGACTGAGTTTGGAGGGCGGGGCTGCAATCTCATCGAGTGGCTGATTTTTGAGGAAGAATATTATCGGGCAGGTGCACCTCTACGCGTTAATCAAAATGGCATTTTCTTGCTCGGTCCGACCTTGATGGAGTACGGAACGCCCGAGCAAAAAGCGCGCTTCATTCCAGCCATGGCCAGTGGCGATGAAATTTGGGCGCAGGGTTGGTCTGAGCCGAATGCGGGTTCTGATATGGCAGCGATACGTTGTCGCGCAGACCGTGACGGTGATGAGTTCGTTATTAATGGCCAAAAAATTTGGTCAACGCGCGCCGTTTACGCAGACTGGGTGTTCGGTTTATTTCGAACCGACCCTGAGTCTTCGCGACACCACGGCCTGTCGAAACTGTTAGTGCCGCTCAATTCTGAAGGCGTCACGGTAAGACCCATTGAGCAGCTCAATGGACTTCCTGGCTTTGCCGAGATTTTCTTTGACGACGTTCGCGTCCCCGCCTTTAATTTACTCGGCGGCGAAGGCGAGGGGTGGCGCATTGCCATGGCGACTGCGGGTTTCGAGCGAGGCTTGATGCTCAGAAGTCCGGCTAGATTTCAGCAGGCGTGTAAACGATTGGTGCAGCTATATCGGGAGAACGGCTCTGATGTGATCAATCCGCAGATCGAATCAGCCGTGGTGCGGTGCTACATGGACGCTGAAGCGTACGCGTTGTCGACGTATCAAACGGCGTCGAAGTTGTGCTCGGGTGGGACAATTGGCGCGGAGGCGAGCTGTAACAAAATATTTTGGTCCGAAATGGACCTGTTGATCCATGAAACAGCAATGGACTTACTGGGTGCTCGTGCCGAAATAGAGCCACAAACTGCGGCTGAATTTGCCGAGCTTGGCTCGTGGCTCGACGGGTTTATGTTCGCGCAGTCGGGCCCAATTTACGCCGGCACGAACGAAATTCAACGTAATATTATTGCCGAGCGCGTGCTCGGTATGCCGCGAAAGTGAGGGCAGAGGTATGAATTTTACGTTCACCCAGGATCAGCTTGATTTTCAGGACGCCATCGCCAGCATGCTTCGCAGTGAGGTGACCGCTGACGCGGTGCGCAGCCGGTGGGTGACGGCGGCTGGTGTCGACGAGCGACTCCTCTCGCAAGTGCATGAGCTTGGCCTAAACAGCATGCTTGTGCCTGAAGCGCTCGGTGGGCTGGGCCTTGGTATCACCGATTTTATTTTGCTGGCGGAGGCGTGTGGCGAGGTCGCATTACCGGAGCCCGTGGTGGAATCTGTGATGGTGAGTACGCCGCTACTCGTGGATATTTTGGATCAAGGCCTGGGTAATGCCGATATTCAAAAAGTGATGGATGGTGTGCTGTCGGGAGACCTACGAGTCTCGCTCGGGCACGCGATTAATCCCTGTATTAACTACGCAGACTGCGCCGACTGGTTTTTAGTTTTTGAGGGTGACGGTCTCTATTTGGTTCCAAAAGAGGCAATCGCCTTAAAAAGTATGAAAAGTGTCGATCCTTCCCGCCGGCTTTTTTCGGTGTCTTTTGATCCCCGCGATCACGTTCGAGTCGCGGACGGCGACGTTGGTGCGCGTTTGCAACGTTCAACGCTCAACCGCGGGGCATTGGCAAATGCGGCGCAACTGGTCGGCTTATCAAAAGGAATGTTGGATCAGAGCGTTCGATACACCACGGACAGAGAACAGTTTGGCCGTGCGATTGGTGCGAATCAGGCGGTGAAGCACTTGCTAGCCGATGTCGCTGTCCAAGTGGAATACGCAAAGCCGGTTGTTTATCGCGCTGCATACACGGTAGGTGTGTCACCTAATCGTGCCGATTTTGCGGTGTCACATGCGAAATCGGTCGCGTCGCGTGCGGCCTTAATGGCATCAAGGCACTGCACTCAGGTGCATGGCGCAATGGGCTATACCTGGGAGTGTGATTTACAGATCTGGGCTAAACGCGCTTGGGCCTTAGCGCGCGAGTGGGGTGACGAAGGCTTTCACAACAATCGAATTCATGAGTGGTTACTGCGCAAGGATGCGCTACTGGGGCCGGAGTTCACCTTCGGTCGTGGATCAATCACAGATCTTGAGAAAGCAGGCTAAATAAAAAAATCTAAGTATTAGAGCGGAGAACGGTATGGGACAGCGAGCAGAGGCCTACATTGTGGATGCCATCAGAAGTCCGACGGGAAGGAGGCGCGGTTCACTGGCCTCGGTTCACGGTGCGGACTTGGGGGCTTTTATCCTAAAAGCCTTGGTCGAGCGTCATGATATTCCAGATCATGAATACGATGATGTGGTTTTTGGTTGTTTGGACACCATTGGGCCGTTGGCCGGTGACATTGCGCGGACGTGCTGGCTTGCTGCTGGGTTGAGTGATGTGGTTCCGGGCACGACGGTCGATCGTCAGTGCGGGTCGTCCCAGCAAGCGGTGCATTTTGCAGCTCAGGCAGTGATGTCGGGCACCATGGACGTCGTGGTGGCTGGCGGGGTTCAAACGATGTCGTCAATCCCCATTTCCTCAGCGATGGTCGCCGGTCAGGCTTACGGGTTTGATAATCCCTTCACAAGCAGTGAGGGTTGGGTTGCGCGATACGGAACGCAGTCGGTTTCACAATTCAAGTCGGCGCAAATGATTGCAGATAAGTGGGAAATTTCTCGCCAGGAGATGGAGGCGTTCTCACTGGAGTCGCATCGTAGAGCGCGAGCCGCGACAGACGCGGGCTATTTTGAGCGAGAAATAATTCCGTATGAGGGACTTAACGCCGACGAAACTATTCGTAACACCTCCATGGAGGCTATGGCAGGTCTTGAGCCGTTGGCACAAGGCGGCACCATAACGGCGGCGGTCTCGAGTCAAACATGTGATGGTTCTTCAGCGGTCCTCGTGGTGTCTGAGGAGGCGCTTAAGCGCTACAACCTGACGCCGCGGGCACGCATTGCACACATGTCTGTTCGAGCGGACGACCCTATTTGGATGTTGACGGCGCCCATTCCTGCGACCGCGCACGCGATTAAAAAGTCGGGGCTGTCGCTTGCGGATATCGATATCGTAGAAATCAACGAGGCGTTTGCCTCGGTGCCCATGGCATGGCTCAAAGAGTTTGGGTACGCCCATGATCAGACCAACGTTAACGGCGGCGCGATTGCACTTGGGCATCCTCTAGGCTCAACAGGTACGAAACTGATGACGACGTTACTGCACGAAATGGAGCGTCGCGAGGTGCGCTACGGTCTTCAAACAATGTGCGAGGGCGGTGGCCAGGCGAATGTCACTATTCTTGAGCGCGTCTAGGGGGTTGTGATGGGAATTTGCGATCAGCGGGTCGTCATTGTGACGGGGGCGGGTGGCGGCCTTGGTGCGGCTCATGCGCGCGTATTAGCGGGCGAAGGTGCGGCAGTCTTAGTGAACGACATTAACACCGACGCGGCGCGCGCCGTTGTTGACCAAATCACGGCAACGGGTGGTCGCGCCATCGTTAATGAATCCGATATCACGAATTATGCAAGCAGTGGGGAGGCGGTCGCCCAAGCGATCGACGTTTTTGGTGATCTGACTGGGGTCGTCAACAACGCTGGGAACAACCGCGATCGAATGTTTGCCTCACTGTCTGAGGCGGACTGGGATCAGGTCATTTCGGTTCATTTGAAAGGGCATTTTTGCATCGCCTCGCATGCAGTTCAGTATTGGCGACACCAATCAAAACTGGGTAATTCTGTGTCTGGCCGGCTGGTCAACACCACGTCGGGCGCCGGACTTCAGGGCTCGGTCGGCCAATCAAATTATGCAGCGGCAAAGGCAGGTATTGCCGCGCTGACCCTCAACCAAGCAGCTGAGCTTGGTAGGTACGGTGTCACTGCGAACGCAATTTGTCCGGTGGCTCGCACCGGGATGACCACAGCCGTTCCTGCGATGGCAGAGCGTATGGCGGTTCCAGGTGATGGGTCTTTTGATCATTTTGCGCCTGAAAATGTCTCATCGGTGGTCGCGTGGCTGTGCTCTGAGGCATCGCATCATGTCACCGGTCAAGTGATTGAGGCTGAGGGGGGACGTATTGCAATTGCTGACGGCTGGCGCAGCACTGTGGGGATCGACAAGGGGTCTCGCTGGTTGCCTGCTGACGTGGGTCGTGCTTTGGAGGAGTCCCTGGCGACTGCTGTTCCCGCTCAACAGGTCTGGGGCACGTAGGAGCACTCGTGAAATTCGCCTTCACCGATGAGCAACGCATGCTCAAGGATACCAGCCAGTCGTTCCTTGCGGCTAAGTCTGATTCAATGGCTGTTCGGGCGGCATGCCGCTCGTCACAGCATTTTGATGCAGCGCTTTGGCGCAGTGTTTGCAACGACATGTACTGGCAAGCCGTTTTAGTGCCTGAGGCCCACGAAGGTCTGGCGCTTGGGTGGGTTGAGATGGCAATCATTATGGAGGCGGCGGGAGAGCGTCTGTTCACATCCCCACTGTTTGCCGTGACGCAAAGCACGGCGTTACTCACTCTCTGCATGCAGAGCGCGGTGCGCGATCGCTGTCTAGAGGACATTGCAAGCGGGCACATTGTGTCACTTGCGCTCACCAATGCGGTGGACGGCTGGCATGCCTCAGGTGTCTCTGTGAGCGACTTGGGCGAGGGCTTCACGCTCTCGGGCGATGCTCGATTCGTCCCGTTTGGCTTTGCGGCGTCCACCTTGTTAGTGGTCGCTACCAATGAAGATCAGAGCACTTCGATTTGGGTCGTTCAGTCGGATGCGGTTGGCGTGACCATTGAGCACACACCCACTTTGGATCAAACACGTCCGATGTCAGAGGTCCGCTTAGAGGCGGTGGTGGTCGGTGAGGCGCAGCGGCTCTCCGGTGACGCAGGGCACTTGATTAAGCAGGTTGTTGCGCTGAGCCGCATTTTGACCGTAGCCGATCAGGTAGGGGTGGCGCAGGCCAGTCTTGATATCAGCGTTGAATACACTAAGGACCGCTGGCAATTCAATCGCTCCATCGCTTCTTTTCAAGCAATTAAGCACAAAGCAGCCGACATGATGGTCAAAGTCGAATCCGCGCGTTCGTTACTCTACTTTGCCGCGTGCATTGCAGATGCCTGGTTCGCGCAAGAGGCAACCGACGCAGCGCTTCAGGAGGCGGCGTATATGGCCAGTGCCTGCGCCAGTGATGCGGCATTTTTTAATGCAGGGTCCGGCATTCAGATGCACGGCGGGGTCGGAATTACTGAGGAATACGACATTCAGTTGTACTTCAAGCGCGCACGTTCTACCGAGAGTTACCTCGGCCGGCCACCAGAGATGCGAGAAGCGATTGCCTGCCAACTGTTGGATGGAGTTGCGACATGGAGTTGACGTTCACAGCCGCCGATGAGTTGTTTCGACAAGAAATTGCGCAATGGCTTGATGAGAACCTGCGGGATGAGTTCGCAGAGGTTCGGCATCGAGGTGGCCCGGGTGACGAGCATCGCTTTGTGGATGAACGTAAGGCTTGGGAGCGTCGCCTCGCCGAAGGACGCTGGACGTGTATCGGATGGCCTGAAGCGTGGGGCGGTCGAGGCGCCTCGATTGAGCAACAAGTCATCTATCATGAGGAGTATGCACGCGCGGGCGGACCGGGACGCATGGGACACATCGGAGACACCCTTACTGGACCCACGTTGTTGGCTTTTGGTAGCGAAGACCAAAAGGCCCGATACCTCCCGGACATTAGAAGTGGACAGGCTTTCTGGAGTCAGGGGTATTCCGAACCCGGCGCGGGTTCTGATCTTGCTGCCATTAGAACACGGGCCGAATTTGACGCCGGCGGCCATCAATGGAAGATAACGGGGCAGAAGGTTTGGACCTCTCTGGCACATGAATCGGATTTTGTTTTTGTCTTGGCGCGAGTTGATCGTGACAGCGTAGGCCATAGGGGGCTGGGATTCTTTTTAGTGGCTCTCGATCAGCCCGGCGTCACGATTAGACCGATTAATCAGCTGACGGGTACAGCAGAATTCAACGAAGTGTATTTTGATGAAGCTGTCTGCGCGGTGGATGACATTGTCGGCGCACCGGGCGATGGATGGAAGGTCGCCATGGGGCTATTAGGCTTTGAGCGAGGCGTATCGACGCTGGGTCAACAGATGCTGTTCCAAACCGAGCTTGACGAGATCATCCGTCTCGCAACATTAAACGGTGCATCACGAGACCCCGATATTCGTCAGCGGATTGCCGAGGCGCACATTGGTCTTAGGACCATGCGTTACAACAGTATGCGCACACTTTCTGGTGGTGCGGACGGCAGTCTGAGCAGAGAGGCGATGATTTATAAGTTGTATTGGTCAAGTTGGCACCGCAACTTGGGTAAGTTAGCGATGGACGTGTTAGGCCCCGATGCTGAATTACTTGAGGAGGGGCCCTATGAGCTCACTAAATTGCAGTCACTCTTTTTATTTACGCGTGCCGACACAATCTACGGTGGGACGAATCAAATACAAAGAAATCTCATCGCCGAGCGTGCACTCGGCATGCCGAAAGAACCCCGTGGACAAGGTAAGTAATCCAAGGATGACACCAAGATGAGCAGAGAGATTCCAGATTACGTAGAAGGTCATAACCTCCTGGCGGCCAAATCAGTTCTGATCACCGCTGCTGCGGGTGCCGGTATTGGGTTCTCTGCCGCAAAGCGCGCGGTCGAAGAGGGCGCGAGGGCGGTTGTTATCAGTGACGTTCACGAAGGCCGTTTGAGTCAGGCTAGAGAAGCACTGGCTGGGCTGTCGGATGCCTGCCAGGTGAGCGCTCAGCTTTGCGATGTGACTGACGAAGCACAGGTACAGGCACTGGTGGATTTTGCGGAAGTGGAAACCGGCGGTGTTGATATTTTGATCAACAACGCGGGCCTAGGCGGCTCTTGTCGTTTGACCGATATGACGGATGAAGCGTGGTCTCGGGTACTGGATATTACGCTCACAGGCACCATGCGAATGAGTCGAGCCATGCTGCGATACATGGAACCGCGCGGACGGGGCGTCATTGTGAACAACGCTTCTGTTCTTGGTTGGCGCGCTCAGGAAGAGCAGTGTCACTATGCAGCGGCAAAGGCGGGCGTCATGGCCCTAACCCGGTGTTCAGCCATGGAGGCAGCCGAGTTCGGAATCCGAATTAACGCAGTATCCCCAAGTATTGCGATGCATGATTTCCTCCGTAAAACCTCATCGCCCGAACTGTTAGAAAAACTGACGTCACACGAAGCATTCGGTCGTGCCGCGGAGGTTTGGGAAGTGGCAAACGTCATGATGTTCTTGGCATCGGACTACTCGAGTTACATGACGGGTGAGGTGGTATCGGTATCAAGCCAGCACGCTTGATGTCGTCTAGGGAATAACCATCAATAGAACGATAAGAAGATAAGCAAGAGAGACACGGAGGGTGGGAGAGATGAGTCAAATGAACTGGGATCGCGAGGTTGACGTGCTGGTGGTAGGTACCGGTAACGGTGGACTGACCGCGGCAGTGTGTAACTGGGAGATGGGCACCAAAGACGTATTGATCATCGAGAAACAGGACAAGGTTGGGGGTACCAGTGCGACATCCGGTGGCGGTATCTGGATTCCCAACAGTCATTATGCGAAGGAGGCGGGTGCTGAGGATAATCCTCAGGACGCCAGGGCCTACCTTATGAATACGTTGTTTGGTGAGGATGTACCCGAGGAGATGATCGATATCTATCTCGAAAAGTCGCCCGAAATGCTGAAGTTTTTGCACGATCGCACCGATGTTCGCTACGAGTCACTTGCTGAATACCCCGACTACTACACCAATATGGAAGGTGCCCGCGCAGGTCACCGGTCGCTCGAACCTGCCCCCATCATGGCCTCAGAGCTGGGTGAGAACTGGAAGAATATGACGTGGACACACTTCATGATGAGGATGTTCAATCGTATCCATTTCACTCAGGTGGAAGCCCACCTGTTAATGGTGCAGTTGCCCGGCTGGAAAAAGCTTTTAGCGCGGCTCATGTGGGACTACATACGCGATATTCCATGGCGACTTAAAACGCCGATCTCGCGTCGTTTGGCCTGTGGCTCAGCGGGTATTGCTCGGCTTTATCTCTCGGTCTTGAAACGAGAAATTCCCTTAGAGTTCAACACGAAAATGGTCGAGCTGATTGCAGAAGGGGACACGGTGTTGGGCGCGGTTATTGAATGCAACGGTCAGCGTCAGCGTGTTCGCGCAGTGAAAGGCGTGATCGTGGCATCGGGCGGTTTCGAGAAGAACCAGGCGCTCAGAGAGCAGTATTTGCCTGCACCCACGAATACGGATTGGTCAGCGGGCAACCCCGCTAACGAGGGAGATGCACTTCTAGCGGGTCTCGAGCTCGGTGCAAAAACCCGGTTGATGAACGATGCTTGGTGGACGACAACGCTGTGCGTGCCTGATGAGCCTGCGCCTCGACTCGCGATTATGGAGAAATCTTTTCCGGGGTCGTGTGTTGTGAATAGAGACGGCCACCGATTTGCAAACGAGTCTCAGAATTACATGGCATTTCAGAAGGACCTGTTCAAGACGCACACGCCTGAGCACCCGAACGCGCCGGCGTGGCATGTTTTTGATGCCACATTTCGAGAGAATTTTATGGTGGGCCCTCTGATGACAAAGGCAATGAAGCCAGATTCTCAAATTCCCAAGAAGTGGTTTGACGAGGGTTTTGTCGCCAAGGCAAATACGATTCGTGAGCTCGCTGACATGCTCGGAATCGACGCCGACGGTCTTGAAGAAACCATCGGCAAGATGAACCACTATGCCGAGACGGGCAAGGATGAGGACTTCGGCCGAGGAGATTCTGCCTACGATCGTTACTACGCGGACCCGGCGATTAAACCCAATCCCTGTCTCGCGCCGATCATCAAAGCACCGTTTTACGCCATGCGCATCGAAGCAGGCGACTTTGGCACCTTGGGTGGTTTGGACACCGATACTCTTGCACGGGTCAAAAAGGCCGATGGTGGTGTGTTTGAAGGGTTATTTGCGGTAGGGAATTGCTCTGCAGCCATTTTGCCAACCTATCCTGGTCCCGGAGCAACCTTGGGTCCTGCAATGACGATGGCTTATCAAGCCGCTCGTCACATGAATGCCTAGGGGGCTATGATGTTGGATTTAGAGTCAATTGAACTCATTAAGCAGCTGAAGGCGCGCTATTTTCGATTTCTCGATACCCGCAATCTCGACGGCCTGAAAACCGTCTTTACCCACGATGCAACCGCTTCGTTTATTGGGGGTGATTACGATTTCCAGCTTGATGGCTGGGAGCAGCTGGAAGATTTCTATAAAAAGTCGTTCACGGGTCAAAACTTCGGCATGCATAACGGGCATCACCCTGAAATTTGTGTCGATGGCGATACAGCCACGGGCATCTGGTATTTGCAGGATATTTTTGTCTCCCTAGAGCACAACATGAACATTGTCGGTAGTGCGCTCTACGATGACGAGTATCGGCGTGAAGACGGGTGTTGGCGAATCGCACGGACGGGGTATAAACGTCTTTGGGAAGAACATCAGAAGCGTGGTGATGACATCCGTTTACGCGTAAAGCCAATCGCCGACTAGAGCCGGTTCAAAAACGAGAGAGGATTGAATATGAGAGACGTAGTCATCGTAGACAGTGTCCGCACAGGTCTGGCCAAGTCATTTCGAGGCAGTTTTAACTGGACCCGTTCCGACGACATGGCGGCCTTTTTGATCGACGCACTTATCGATCGAAACCCGCAATTTGACCCGGGCGAGGTTGACGACATTATCTTGGGCGCTGCGAACCAGTCGGGTGAGCAAAGCGGCAATCTGGCCCGTATGGCCTCTTTTCTATCGAAGCTCCCGATTGAGGCGACGGGTACCACAGTGAATCGTTTCTGTGCGTCGGGACTCCAAACCATCGCGATGGCGGCAAACCAAATTGGTTCGGGCTACACCGACGTGATGATGGCGGGTGGCGCAGAGTCTATCTCGATGCGCGTACGCCAGGAGCAGGGGAAGTTTCAGCAGAACGGCACGTTACTCGAAAACAAGCCCGAAGTGTTTATGGAAATGGGCAACACCGCTGAGGTGGTTGCTCGTCGCTACAATGTGACACGCGAGTCTCAGGATGCATATGCGCTGCAGAGCCAGCAGCGTTACGCCCAGGCGATCGAAGCTAGTGCGATACAGCAAGAGATCGTTCCGAT
>ENA-ORDA01000181-ORDA01000181.1-marine-metagenome-genome-assembly--contig:-NODE-181-length-65030-cov-4.680831_pt1 | contig 65030 bp, 57 predicted proteins | sample MGYA00237778_ERZ508506 | MGnify/ENA primary metagenome ERZ508506 (study PRJEB26177, sample SAMN06267891) | marine metagenome | isolation source: Monterey Bay, California, USA | place: Pacific...
TGAGTTTCAAACTGGCTACCAGTTCCAGGGTGGCGAGAGTCGTCGCAGCACCGGACATATCCATCTTCATCTCGTCCATGCCCCCTCCAGGTTTTAGAGAAATGCCTCCGGTATCAAAGGTGACGCCTTTGCCTACGATAACGGTGGGGGCGTTCTTTTTTGCCGCTCCGTTATACTCAAGAACAATGAGTGCCGGAGGCTCATCGCTACCTTGTGCCACACCGAGCAAAGATCCCATTCCCAGCTTTTCCATTTCTTTTTTGCCCAGTACTTTGCAGGTGATTTTATTTTTGCGGGCCATTTTTTTTGCAAATAGAATATAATTGTTTTTGATGTCGTCTCGACTCTTGAATGCTATTTTTTGAGGCTCATTATAAATTCCTTTACAAATTCTAATATTTGACTCTAACTCGGATAGCTGATCAATATCAGTTTGAGTCCTTAACAAATAAGATTGTAGCACTGTACCAATGTTTGAATACTTCTTTCTGAAGTACTGGTATATTTGAATAGTTTGATCTGTCGATTTTGAACTCTCCATATCGATTCTTAGAAAATTATTCGTGTTCACAGCTTTATCCAAAATTGCATTTATATTCTTCATTATCAGAGCGGTTGAAATATCAAGACCTATGTGTGATGGCTTTACTGAAACCGAGCATTCTAAATTTTTTCTTGAGATTTCATCATAAAGCATGCAGTATTGCTCTGTTATCCTCTGTGCTTCTCTTTCACTCTTCGTATGCTCACCAAGAATATCAACTGTTGCTAAAAAGCCCTTTCCATTCAAACTTTTAATTTTAGCTGTAACTTCTTCAATTGTTTCTCCTGCAACGTATGGTTTTGCAAATGGTTTTGCAAACCATTTAGGTAATAGTTTTAATATTTTTGTTATCAAGATATTTAAATAATTCATTGTTGTAATTTAAAAATAAGTTAATATTGTAACTAGTTAGTTTTGATACAAAAAGGCTCTAAATTTTATCTACTATTTTTTGAAGTTTAATTTGACTCTCCAAAACCAAGAAGAGTAAGTTTGAATATCATTATTAGTATTTTAATGACAATTATATGTACAGAGATTTTGGAACTATATTATTTGCCACGTTTCTAGGAATAATCCTAGTTGCTGCTCCTTTGGTCATACAATGGCTAATTGCACCTTCAAATAAAACAAGAGAAAAGCTTGAAACATATGAGTGTGGGGAAGAAGTTGAGGGATCTGCCTGGCTACAGTTCAATATTAGATTTTATGTTATCGCATTAATTTTTTTAATTTTTGATGTTGAGGTTGTTTTTCTTTTTCCCTGGGCAGTTGTTTTTAAAGAAATGGGTCTTCTGGCGTTAGTTGAGATGGGAATATTTTTAATAATCTTGTGTGTTGGTCTGGCTTACGTGTGGGTAAAATCTGATTTAGACTGGGTCAAGCGAAGGGTTCGGTATGGAACTGGTAGATACAAAAACATTGCTACCGAAGTGGAGAAATAATTTGGGCTTATTAGAAAATAAATTTAATGATAATATAATTGTAGAAAAGCTAGATAAGCTTTTGAGTTGGAGTCGTTCAACTTCTCCATGGTTTTTTCAGTTTGGTACGGCTTGTTGTGCTATCGAAATGATGGCTGCTGCTGCTAGTCGTCATGATTTAATGAGAATCGGTATGATTCCAAGATCTTCTCCTAGACAGGCTGACGTAATGATAGTTGCTGGTACAGTAACAATGAAAATGGCTCTAAGGGTAAAAAAATTGTACGAACAGATGGCTGACCCCAAATATGTAGTTGCAATGGGAAGTTGCGCTACGAGTGGTGGCCCTTATTGGCAGCACGGATATCATGTTTTAAAAGGTGTCGATATCGTGATACCGGTTGATGTATATGTCCCTGGATGTCCGCCGCGTCCGGAAGCTCTAATTGAAGGTTTATTGAAATTACAAGAACAAATTCTTGAAGAAAGGCCTCTTACGCGAAAAATGGCATGAGTTCAGGTTTGGATAATAAAATTATTGAACTAGTTTTGAGCGCCCTTGATGGTAATATGGATTCTATTAACGCTCTGGAAGACCGTGTTGTCAGGTCTAAGGCAAAAGCTGCACTTTTTAAGGCAAAAAAAGACCCTGATAAGTTTAGGGCTGAGAACACTGGAGATAGATCGGGAGCAGATGAAGTTAAAGAAACGGTTACAAGTGATGATAGTCAAAAATTAATTGCAAATTTTGTTCTTAAAGGCCTTGACGGAGATATGGATTCTATTAACGCAATTGAAGATAGGGTTACAAGATCTAAGGTAAAAGCGGCGTTAGTAAAAGCAAAAAAAAGCCCGGATGAATACAAAAAGATCCACAGTCCGAAAGCGGTTTCTAATGTAGCTAGTTCTTCAAGCGAAGTCAAAGAGGTTGTTCGCGAAGAAAGTATTAATCTAAAAATCAAAAACTTATCGGTTGCCAAATTTCCTGGTTCAGTATTAAATGAGAATGTTGATGATTTTTTAATGATTAATCCTAGTATTTGGTATGACTTTGCAATTTGGCTAAAAACTGATTCTAATCTATTATTTGACTCTCTACAATGCCAAACGGGTTTTGATATTGATGGAAAAATTTTAGAAGCTAGATATAACTTACATTCAATGTCAAAAAAACATTACACTGAAGTTAGAATTCAAGTCCCAATCGAAAACCCTAAAATACCATCTGTTGAATCGGTTTGGAGAATTGCAGATTGGTTTGAAAGGGAAACATATGATATGTTTGGAATAGAATTTTCAAATCACCGTGATTTAAGGCGTATTTTATTACCGGAAGATTGGGAAGGCTGGCCATTAAGAAAAAATTATGAAGTACAAGAAACTTACCATGGTATTGTTATACCAAAGATGAAGGAAGGATGGGAATAATTCGAGGTGAAGAAATGGTCCTAAATATAGGACCTCAACATCCTGCTACGCATGGAGTTTTGAGATTACAGGTAAGGACCGATGGTGAAATTGTTTCTTCAATAACGCCTTACATCGGTTATTTGCACCGTTGTTTTGAAAAACATTGTGAAAGTGTGACGTACGAACAAGTCATACCATTTACTGATAGGTGTGATTATCTCGCTTCGATGACAATGAATTTTGGTTATGTTGTTGCTATGGAAGAAATGCTTGAGATTAAAGTAAATGATCGTGTACAGCACATAAGAGTAGTCATGGCTGAGCTTCAACGGATTGCTAGTCATCTACTTGGTCTGGGGGCTTTTGGTCTAGATATTGGAGCGTTCACACCATTCCTTCATATGCTTCGTGATAGGGAAAGAATATTAGATCTTTTTGAGATGACATGTGGAGCTAGACTTCTATATAATTACATGTGGATTGGTGGACTTAGTCATGACCTTCCGGTTGGATTTGTTGAGTCTACCTATAAGTTTCTAGATTATTTTGAGCCTAAGATTGATGAGTTTGTTAATCTTCTGGTTCACAATAAAATCTTTGTTGAAAGAACCGCTGATATAGGCGTAATGCCGCAAGATGTTGCAATCAGTTATGGTGTAACAGGTCCAAACCTCAGGGCCTCAGGCCTTAAGTGGGATTTGAGAAGGGATGATCCATATTCTATCTATAATAAGTTTGAATTTGAGGTGCCTGTTGGTGAGGGGGGTAAAGGATCAGTAGGCGATTGTTGGGATAGGTTTTATGTTAGAGTGCTTGAAATGAAAGAGAGTATCAAAATTGTAAGGCAAGCGCTAGCGAGTATGCCTAAAGATGGAGATGTCCATCAATCCCTTCCAAAAAAAATAAAGCCTCCAATTGGATCAATCTATAAAAGAACTGAGTCGCCTCGCGGAGATCTGGGTTACTACATTGAAAGTGATGGGTCAAACATACCTTACAGGCTGAAGATGCGCTCTCCTGCTTTTACGGCTCTTTCCGTAATTGATGAAATTGCTGCCGGTTGGTTACTTTCGGATGTTCTTGCAATATTGGGAAGTCTTGACATCGTGTTAGGTGAAATAGATAGATGACGGTTGATTTTTTATTTGATAGTCTTGTTAGTCTTTTTCCAAGTTGGGAAAATACAGATCCTTTTCTCGTCATTTCTATGTTGATCCCTTTGGTTGCGACATTTGGCTTTATTACGGTATATGCACTTGTAGTCATTTACGCAGAGCTTAAAGTTTCTTCTTTTATACAAGACAAGGTTGGACCTATGGGGCAAGGTGTAGGTCTTCATGCGGGTAAATGGGGTTTGCTACAGCCAATTGCGGATGCACTTAAATTACTTTCAAAAGAAGATATTATACCAAGTAGTGCAAATAAGCTTTTGTTCATTCTTGCGCCATTCATGATATTTGTTGGCGCTTTTATTAGCTTTATTGCTCTGCCTTTCAATGGATCCATTATTGTTTCGGATTTAAATATCGGGATATTCTATATTCTTGGTGTAGGTAGCCTTGCAGTTATAGCTCTTATTTTAGCTGGATGGTCATCTAATAATAAATGGTCCCTTTATGGTGGGATGAGATCAGCTGCGCAAATTATAAGTTATGAGATTCCAGCTGGTTTATCATTGATTGTTGTTATTATGCTTGCCGGAAGTCTTAATATGCAAGAAATTATTATTTATCAACAAGGCGGAATTTCAAATTGGATTATATTTGATAATCCATTCATGCCTATTGCATTTGTTGTCTATTTTATCAGCGCGCTTGCAGAGACTAACAGAACTCCATTTGATTTACCTGAATCAGAATCTGAATTAGTTGCTGGCTTTGTAACTGAATATTCTGGTATGAGATACGCTTTCTTTTTTTTAAGTGAATATGCTAACATGTTTGTTGTAAGTGTGGTTGCTGTTACGGGGTTTTTGGGCGGATGGCAGAGTCCTTTTTCGGGCTCTCTTGACTCTCCTTTAATGGGCGTTTTTTGGATGCTTAGCAAAACAGCTTTTCTTATTTTCATTATGATTTGGATACGATGGACAGTACCTAGGCTAAGAGTAGACCAGTTAATGCACTTATGTTGGAAGGTCTTTCTGCCAATAGGTCTTTTTAATATATTTGCTGTGGCAATTTGGACAGTTTTATTTGGGTGATTATTAATTATGATTAAGTATTTTACAGATATTTGGACTAGTATTACCACTATTTTAGGTGGAATGGGTATTACTTTTATTCATCTGATTAGAGCTAGGCAAGATAATGTAACCCTCCAATATCCTGAAGAGAGGTGGCCCCGACCTGAGAGAAATATTGGTTTTGATCATGATAACTACAATGTTATTAGAACTAGACTACATGTTGACATGGATGATTGCATTGGTTGCCTCAAATGTGAGAGAGCTTGTCCTGTTGATTGTATAAAAATTGTTACTGAAAAAGCTCCTGAACGAGGCAGTGATATAAAAGAGATAAAACATGTTGGAGTTACAACCAACGGAACCAGAAAAGCAATGGTTGTTACTAGATTTGATATTGATATGTCTGAGTGCTGTTACTGTAATCTGTGTACTTATCCTTGTCCTGAAGAATGTATTTTTATGACTGGTGGACCTAACAGTAGTCGCCATCCCCTTGATTATGAGTTTTCTGAACCGGACAGGGATAATTTAATTTATAAGTTTGCAAAATCAGGTACCAAAGAAGGTCTTGACAAATATATTGGTGAAAAAAGTGCAGAATCTTAAGGTAAGCTTTAATGGCTGATTTAGTTTTCTGGTTTATAGCAATTTTCACAATAGCATCTGCATTAGTTGTTGTCCTTAATAACCAATTATTGTACTCTGCTGTAGCCCTGCTGTTCACCTTGTTTGGCGTCGCTGCATTATACATTTTCTTATGGGCAGATTTTATCGCGGGTGTTCAATTAATTGTTTATATTGGTGGAATATTAGTTCTGATAATATTTGGTATTATGTTAACAAATAGAATATCGTCAGTCAGATTATCTCAAACTAATGTGCAACAGGGAATTGGGGGTGTTGTTTCAATATGGCTTTTGATCTTATTGTCATTGATAATCTCTAAAACTCCATGGTTGGAAAAGCAGTCTTTTGAGCCAGTAAGTACAGTTCATGATATAGGGATACTGCTTCTCACTAAATACTTATTGCCATTTGAGGCTGTATCGCTTCTTCTACTCGGTGCTTTAATTGGAGCGGCAGTACTTTCTAGGGAAGGTACTTGATGGATCAGTTAAGTAATTATTTACTTATAGCAGCTGTATTGTTTTCGCTTGGAGTTTTCGCCGTGATGACACGAAGAAATGGTATTGCTGTCTTGATGGGGGTAGAGCTAATGCTGAATGCTGCAAATATCAATTTCGTCGCCTTTTCCAGGTTTGGTGGTATGAACCTGGATGGTCACATTTTCAGTCTTTTTGTTATTGTGCTTGCAGCAGCAGAAGCAGCTGTAGCGCTCGCAATTGTGATTAATATTTATAATAATTTAAACACTATCAACATTGATGATGCATCGGAATTAAAAAATTAATGGATAACCTTTTCATCCGATATTCAGTTCTAATTTTATTTTTACCGCTATTAGCATTTATTATTCAGATATTTGTTGGTAAGAGATTGCCTCGACAAGGAGATTGGGTTTCTATCTCAGCGATTGTTTCTACATTAATATTATCAATAATAATGTTTGTTAAGATGTTGATTGAATATAATCCAGATTTCCATCACGAATCTTCTTTTACCTGGCTTGATATGGGTGATTTTAACATTAAGTTGGGGTTTCTTGTTGATAACATTACTATAGTGATGCTTCTAGTCGTCTCTCTTATTTCAACATGCACTCACATATTTTCTACTCAATACCTTAAGGGTGATATTCGTTATTCGCGATATTTTGCTTATCTAGGGCTTTTTACTTTTTCAATGAATGGAATAGTATTGGCGAATAACTTGATGTCAATGTACATGTTTTGGGAGCTTGTAGGGGTTAGTTCTTATCTGTTGATTGGGCATTGGTTCGAGAAAGATTCAGCTGCTGATGCAAGTAAAAAAGCATTTCTAACCAATAGAGTGGGTGACATAGGTTTTTTTATAGGGATAATGCTAATTTACACTGCCATTGGATCTTTTGCTTTCTCAGATATTTTTGAAGGCGTTTCGACTGGTATGATTAAAGGTACAACTCTCACAATTGCTGGGGTAGGTCTATTTTTAGGTGCTATGGGTAAATCCTCTCAGTTTCCGCTACATATTTGGCTACCTGATGCCATGGAAGGTCCAACTCCCGTTTCAGCTTTAATGCATGCTGCGACAATGGTAGCTGCTGGAGTCTACTTGTCAGTAAGAGTTTTTCCACTATTAACTCCTGATGCTCTTTTAGTTGTTGCATACGTTGGTGGAATTACTGCAATCTTTGCTGCGACAATTGCAATAACACAAAATGATATAAAAAAAGTACTTGCTTATTCAACCGTTAGTCAGCTTGGTTATATGATCCTTGCCGTGGGTACAGGTGTCTATACTGCGGCTTTCTTTCATCTATTAACTCACGCGATGTTTAAAGCGAATTTATTTTACGGATCTGGTTCAGTCATTCATTCTATGCACCACGCGTTGCATGAGAAACATGATCATGAAACAGACCCTCAAGATATGCGCAATATGGGCGGATTTAGAAAGAAAATGCCTATCACTCATTTTTCCATGTTGCTTAGTACATTCGCTATTGCAGGTGTTCCACTGTTTTCAGGGTTTTTATCTAAGGATGCTATTTTAGCAGGTACTTTATCTTTTGCACAACATAATCCTCAACATATTCTTTTACCTATTTTTGGATTTTCTGCTGCAGCTATTACAGCTTTTTATATGTTTAGAATGATTTTCTTAACCTTTTATGGTGAAGCTAAAAAGCCAGAAATAATTAATGATATTCATGAATCGCCTAAAGAAATGACAGGTCCGTTAGTACTCCTTGGTGGCTTGAGTTTATTTATTTGGTATACACTTCCATATTTTAATCCGATGTCGACGCATGGTTGGTTCACAGATTTAGTAGTTCCAAGAAATGCGGTAGTCCCTGGAAATTTAACGGCAAAAGAAATTGAAGATGGTGCACACCATGCGCATTATTTAGCGATGTATATTTCAATAGCAGTTGCTTTTTCCGGTATTGCACTAGCTTATTTGATGTACATTAAAAAGGTTTTTGTACCTAAAAATTGGGCTAAGAAAGCGGGGTTTCTGTACTATTGGAGTCTGAACAAATACTACTTTGACCAAAATTACAATAGATTCCTATATCAACCTACGCTTCGTCTTGCTAGAAAAGTTGCTTGGGTAGATTGGGACCTATATGATAAATACTTTATAAATAGTTTTGGTCATTTAACAAATATAGCGAGTAAGATCACGGGAAAGTTAGATTACCACGGAATTGATCAAGTCTTTGTAGATGGAAACGGTAAAATTGTCAATTTATTTGGGAAGATCATTAAAACTATACAAACAGGTCGACTACAAAACTATATTTTGTATGTTACGGCAGGAGTGATCATATTGATGATCCTTCAATCATTTTAACTTTAAAAGTCTGAATAGGGGAGAGGATGGAAAATATTCTCAGTTTAATTATTTGGTTACCTATTATTGGTATAGGTGTTATTGCATTCATTCCGCGTGGAAAGAATGATCTAATTAGAATTGTATCTGCCATAACAACCGGATTTCAATTTATATTAACTCTTGTATTGTGGGGTGGCTTTGATAAAAATATTGGATCCATGCAATTTGTAGAAAGGTTAGATTGGATACCCTCTCTCAATATTTCTTACATACTAGGAGTCGATGGATTAAGCCTACCAATGGTTATTTTAACGGGTCTTCTCTTTTTCATTGGGGTTTTTGTTAGTTGGACGATAGAAAAAGCAGTTAAAGGTTATTATGCTCTGTTTTTATTACTTAATGTAGGAGTTATGGGTGTCTTCTTGAGCCTTGATTTCTTCTTATTTTATGTTTTCTGGGAAGTGATGTTACTACCAATGTATTTTTTAATTGGGATGTGGGGTGGGCCCCAAAGAGAATATGCCGCCATAAAATTCTTTCTTTATACTTTATTTGGTTCGGTATTAATGCTTATTGGTGTTTTAGGGCTTTATTTTACATGCGGACAAACATTTGATATTTTAGAATTACAGCAAATTGCTCCGACGGCATTAAATGGTGTCTTATGGTGGGGTGTAAGTGCACTTAAAATAATTTGGGTTCTTCTCTTTATTGGTTTTGCTATAAAGGTTCCGGTCTTTCCATTTCATACCTGGCTACCCCTCGCTCATGTCGAAGCACCAACGGCAATATCTGTTTTACTTGCTGGAATTTTATTGAAGTTAGGCGTCTATGGGATTCTCAGAGTTAATTATGGGCTCATGCCTGATGGTGTTTATTGGTTTTCTGGAGCATTAGCATTTTTAGGGCTTATAAACGTAATTTGGGGAGGGCTCTGTGCTTTAGCTCAAACTGATTTAAAAAAACTGGTTGCATATTCTAGTGTCAATCATATGGGTTATTCATTAATAGGGATGGCTGCTGTTATAGCAGCTGGAGAGTCTAACGGTTTAAATTTAAAAGCGGCCCAAGCGGGACTTGGCGGTGCTGTTTTTCAAATGTTCAATCATGGTACAATATCTGCAATGTTATTCATCCTTGTTGGCGTTATTTATGATAGAGCTCACCACAGAGAAATAGAAGGTTTTGGAGGGCTTGCAAGTCAAATGCCCGTTTATACGGCAATTACCGCTATAGCTTTTTTTGCAGGACTCGGCTTACCAGGTTTATCAGGGTTTGTCAGTGAGGCTATGTGTTTTATTGGTGCTTTTCCAGTTTTTAAAGGCATTGTTATTGCATCAACAATCGGCATCCTTCTCAACGCAGCTTATTTCCTATGGGCTTTTCAAAGGGTCTTTTTCGGGAAACTTAATGAAAAGTATACCGATATACCTGAAATTAACAAAAGAGAATTATTTACAGTTATTCCTTTGTTGATTATCACATTGTTTTTTGGGATATATCCAGCACCATATTTAGATATGATTTCAAGTACGATGAATGTGATAATCGAACATGTCGTTTCATTATCAACCTTAGCGAGTATGTAGAGATATCTATTTATGAATAATCTACAAAGTTTACAGTATTACTATCCTGAAATTTTACTCACAATTCTAATTTTAGTTAGCATTATCTATGATTTATTTTTAGATAAATCAAAATCTGATAGGGTCGGTATTGTATTGATTGTCGGTTTAGTCTTAATAGCTTTTTCTGTTTTTCTACAAGATGAAAAAATAACCTCTTTATTCACAAATTCTGTCGCAAAAGATCCTTTTTCCCAGTTTTTTAAAATCACAATTATTTTATCTACCGTAATTGTCTCTATAATTAGTCTCAAAAATGAAGAACTTAAAATATACAGAAAAGGGGAATATTTCACTCTTCTTGGAATAGTTACATTTGGTCTTTTTTTGATGGTCTCCGCGATCGATTTGATTATGTTATACTTGTCAATCGAAATAGTATCAATCATTTCTTTTGTTTTGGCTGGTTATCTTAAGCAAAATACACATTCTAATGAAGCTGCCCTCAAATACGTTGTATATGGGGGGTTTTCATCAGGACTAATGCTTTTTGGCTTGAGTTATATTTTTGGTTTAACTGGGAGTACTAATTATTTTGAAGTTCAACAATCACTATCAGCACTTTCTACCGAATCAAGCTCCGCTCTAATTATAGCTATAATTATGATGTTAGCAGGTTTTGGTTACAAGATTTCTGCGGTTCCATTTCATTTTTGGACACCAGATGTTTATGAAGGTTCTCCAACAACTATTACAGCCTTTTTATCAGTTGCTCCTAAAGCTGGAGCATTTGCTATGATGATTAGGTTCTTTAATCAAGTCTTAGCAGATGGTGTTGCGATGCAAGGTCTTGATAACAGTTCAATAACAGAAATACCTTGGGCTCAAATATTGAGTATTATGGCCATTATCACTATGACTCTAGGAAATCTTGTAGCTATTCAACAAAATAGCATCAAGCGAATGTTAGCTTACTCAAGTGTAGCCCATGCTGGGTACATGTTGCTTGCTATGCCAGTTATGTCGGGCGATAGTATATATGCAATTATGATTTATTTAATCATGTATTTATTCATGAATCTTGGAGCGTTTACGATTGTTGTTTTGGTTAAAAACAAAACCGGAGGAGAATCTTTTGATGATTTTAAAGGATTAGGTTGGGAGATGCCATTTGTTGGTGCTTTAATGACTCTTTTTATGGTCTCTTTAACCGGGCTTCCTCCAACTGCAGGGTTCGTTGGGAAATTTTATATATTTGCTTCTCTTATAAAAGGAGGTGAACCATTTTATTATTTAGTATTTATTGGTGGTCTTAATAGCGTTATATCACTTTACTATTATTTAAGAGTTGTTAAAGTAATGTATTTTTCAGGAAAACAAAATGAAGTACTAAAAACCCCCGGTACTGTTCTAGGTGCTGTTCTATTGTTAACTGGACTTCCAACACTTTTTTTGGGTATATATTGGTCTCCTCTTGCTACCTGGGTTCAGAACTCACTAGTATTTTTTATTCAAACTATATAAGATTAAAAAAAAATTGAAAGAAATCGTTCTTAAAAAAGGTCATAACATCAGAATTTCTGGTGTTCCATCAACAGATTCTCAATCATTAATAACCTCTAAGAAAGTTGGGGTTTCGCCTAACTCATTTAGAAATGTGAAACCTAAATTAATGGTTTCAGAAGGTGATATTGTAAGTATTGGCTCTCCATTATTTTATGATAAAACTAAGCCTAAAGTTAAATGGGCTTCTCCGGCAAGTGGAGTCATTTCAAAAATTTCGTACGGAGCGAGAAGAGTTATTGAAAAAATTGAAATTAAAGTTAATGGTAAAGATAAAATTATAAACGATTTAAAGAATATTGAAAATCTACAAGATGCATCCAGAAATGATATTATCAACTTTCTTCTAGATGCAAATCTATTTCATTTAATTAGAGAAAGACCGTTTAATAGGGTCGCTGACCCAGATAAAAAACCTAGGGATATATTTATTTCAGGTCTGAATACAGGCCCAATTGCCGTTGATCTGAGTAAGATAATTAATGAAAATAAAGCTGCACTTCAAACCGGTTTAACAGCAATATCAAAACTAACAACTGGAAAGACATATTTTACTTCAAGTCAGAATCACAATTTTAAAAATGTTGAAAACCAAATTATTTTTGGTCAGCATCCTGCTGGTAACGTCGGTATTCAAATTCACCACACAAAACCTATCAAACCAAATGATATCGTCTGGACTATTGATGCTCAGCATTTATTAACAATAGGCAGACTCTTTGAAACTGGATCGTACGATCCTTCTATGACTGTTACTATTGGTGGTTCTGGCGCACGAGCTCCTTTTATTGCCAAAGTGAATGCATGTGTTCACGTCGAAGACCTTATTATAAACCAAAACTTAAATAAACAAAAGATAAGGCTCGTCTCAGGTGATGTCTTAACGGGTCAAACTATCTCCCAAAATGATTTTCTTGGTTTTTATGATTCTACACTATCAATTTTAAATGATACAGTAAAGAGGCCTTTTTTAGGGATGTTATCTATTGGGAATAGTTCAACCAAATATAGTTTGACTAGAGTTTTTCTTCGTTTAACAGATAAATTATTTAATTTTACAACAGCTCAAAATGGAGAGTTAAGACCAATGGTTCCCATAAGTGCATGGGAAAAAGTTTTGCCGATGGATATATTTCCAAATGAACTATATAGAGCAATTTTAGCTGAAGATATTGAAGAAATGGAAAAGTTGGGTATTTGGGAATGTGATGATGAAGATTTTGCTCTTTGTTCTTTTTCTTGTCCCAGTAAGATAGATGTTGGTAGAGTAATTAGAGATGGGTTAAATCTCATTGAGGCGGAGGCATAAGAATATGCAGTGGCTGAGAGATATTTTAGATAAAGTAGCGCCTCTGTTTGAAAAAAACGGAAAATTAGAAATCCTTCATCCTCTTTATGAGGCAACAGATACTATCCTTTTTAGTACGGATGAAAAGACAGAAAGCGGACCTCATATTAGAGATAATATTGACATAAAAAGAGTTATGATACTTGTGGTCGTTTCTTTAGTCCCTTGTTATATCTTTGGAGCTTTAAATATTGGCTATCAGGAGTCTTTGACTTTTGGATTATCATCAGATTGGAAAACAAACCTTATTTCTGGATTGCTTAAAATTGGTCCAATTCTTGCTGTTACATTTGCGACTGGTGCATTTTGGGAAGTATTGTTTGCCGTTATCAGAAAACACTCCATCTCTGAAGGTTTTTTAGTGACCTGTGCCCTAATACCATTGACACTTCCTGCCACAATTCCTCTCTGGCAAGTTGCAGTAGGAACTAGTTTTGGAATCGTTATAGGAAAAGAAATTTTTGGAGGTGTTGGGATGAATATCTTTAATCCAGCGCTTACAACAAGAGCATTCCTTTATTTTACCTATCCTGCACAAATTTCCGGAGATAAAGTATGGGCAATTGCTCCGGATGGATATTCTGGCGCAACTGCGTTGAGTATTCCTGCCGGACAGTTAGATGCAAATGCTGTCACACTTTTAAATAATGCATCTATAAACACAGTTTTTGATTTTTCATGGTTTAATATGTTTATGGGCTGGGTTCCTGGCTCAATAGGCGAGACAAATAAAATAATTATTATATTTTCAGCCCTATTTTTAATATTTACAGGAATTACTTCTTGGCGAATAATGATTGGTTCAGTTATTGGATTAGTTTTTACTGCCCTTTTAACTAATCTATTATCACCATACTCTTCAAATGCAATGTTGACAATTCCACCTCATTATCATCTTGTAATGGGTAGTTTTCTTTTTGGAACAGTTTTTATGGCTACTGAACCAGTAACAAGTTCTCATACTGAACTAGGTAAGTGGTATTATGGTTTTTTCATTGGAATGTTAACGGTGATAATTCGTAGTATTAATCCAGCTTATCCTGAAGGAATTATGCTAGCAATTTTATTAATGAACGCTTTTGCACCTTTGATTGACTATTTTGTAGTTAAAAGTAATATTAAGAAGAGAATGACAAGATATGCGCAGTAACTCATATACTTTAATTTTTACATCTTTGATAACTATTTTTTTTGGTTTTCTTTTATCCGTTGCGGCTACAAGTCTCAAACCAAGACAGGATATCAACATTGAAATAGACATGAAAAAAAATATTTTAGGAGCACTAGGCATTGAGCCCAAGAATTCTGGGAAATGGTCTATTGATGAAGTTCAAAAAGTTTATAAAGAAAATATTGTTGGAATAGTTCTAGATAAAGATGGTTATGAAACTGATAAAGACCCAAAAAATATTGATGCAGATAAAGATATGAACTTCTTCCCTATTTATATTCACAAGACTAATGATAATATTAATGGCTATGTAATTCCGATTTCAGGAAAAGGATTATGGTCAACTCTATATGGCTATTTTGCAATTGAACCTGACTGTGAAACTGCAAAAGGAATCACCTTTTATAAGCATGGAGAAACTCCCGGTTTAGGAGGAGAGGTCGAAAAAAAATGGTTTCAAGATAATTTTAAAGGTAAAAAGTTTATTGATGGTAATAATACCCTTGTTGGTATTCAAGTTGTAAAAGGGAGCGTTGATAAATCTTCAAAAGAAGCATATCGTCAAGTTGATGGAATTTCAGGTGCAACTATCACTAGTAAGGGGCTCGAGGTTTTTCTAAAAGAGGACCTAGCAAAGTATCAGGCCTACTTTAATTTAAATAAAGAGGCGATTGGCTAATGGCGCTGTTAAGTAAAAAATCTAAAGAAGCATTTAAAGATCCATTAATGGCGAGTAATCCTATCAGTCTCCAAGTATTGGGTATTTGCTCCGCATTAGCTGTTACTGTACAAGTACAAACCGCTGTAGTTATGACATTAGCGGTTATAGCAGTTTTAGCAGCCTCAAATACAACAATTTCATTACTTAGAAACAAAATTCCAGGGAAAGTACGGATAATAATACAACTATCAGTTATTGCAACCCTTGTGATTGTGATTGATCAAATTTTAAAGGCATACATGTATGACATGAGCAGGCAATTATCTGTTTTTATAGCTTTGATAATTACAAATTGTATTGTGATGGGAAGAGCCGAGGCATTTGCAATGCAAAACAATCCCAAAGACTCATTTCTTGATGGAGTCGGAAATGGATTAGGATATGGTGGAATCCTCATATCAGTCGCAGTTTTTAGAGAATTTCTAGGAAACGGATCAGTATATGGAGTGCAAATTGTGCCGGAAACTTTATATTCTTACGGATATGAGAATATGGGTTTAATGGTTCTGGCTCCGGGTGCTTTTGTAATATTGGGACTAATAGTTTGGCTGCATCGTATTTTTGCTGGCATAGAGGCTGAATAGATGAATATGGAACATTACGTCAGCCTTTTTACAAAATCTGTGTTCATTGATAACATGATATTAGCATACTTCCTAGGCATGTGCTCATTTTTAGCGATATCAAAGAAGATTGATACTTCAATTGGTTTAGGCTTTGCTGTTGTTTTTGTTTTGACTGTTACTGCACCACTCAATTGGATAGTCCATGAGTATTTACTAATGGATGGAGCCTTAGCTTGGGCTGGTTTTCCAGATGCAGATTTAAGTTTTCTTAATTACATAATATTCATAGCTGTTATCGCTACTGCAGTTCAATTAGTCGAAATGGCACTAGATAAATTTTCTCCAGCTCTGTACAATAATCTGGGTATCTTCCTTCCTTTAATTGCTGTTAATTGTTCAATTTTAGGTGGTTCGATGTTCATGGTAGAAAGAAAATATAATTTCTCTGAAACTATTGTTTATGGTTTTGGTTCTGGAGTTGGTTTTTTATTAGCTATTGCCGCAATGGCTGCAATAAGACATAGATTAAGATATTCAAATGTACCAAAGGAGTTAAGAGGTGTTGGAATTACAATGCTCTTAACTGGTTTACTTTCAATGGCCTTTATGGCTTTCAGTGGGATAGATTTATAATGGAACAGATTATACTTGGTGTTACAGTAGTTTCTGCGGTAATAATTTCTCTTGTGTTAGTTATTAACTTTGCTGAAGGAAAACTATTACCTCAGGGAAATGTCTCAATTTTGATTAATGACGATACAGGAAACGAAGTGAAAACACGTCCTGGATCAACACTCTTAAATGTTCTTTCTAACCAAACTATATTTCTTCCTTCAGCGTGTGGTGGTGGCGGGACTTGCGCTATGTGTAAATGTCAAGTATTTGAAGGTGGAGGCGAAATTCTTTCAACTGAGACCGGCCACATCACAAGAAGCGAAGCTAAGGATAACTGGCGTTTAGCATGCCAAGTTAAAGTTAAAGAAGATATGAAAATTCAAGTACCGGAAGAGATCTTTAGTATTCAAAAATGGGAATGTTCTGTCGAGTCTAATGAAAACGTTGCTACATTTATTAAAGAATTAGTGCTTAACCTACCTGAAGGCGAAAATTTAAATTTTGAGGCTGGTGGTTATATCCAAATTGATATACCTGAATACCATGATTTACAATTTAGTGATTTTAATGTGGAAGATGAATACCACCCTGACTGGGATAAATTCAAAATATGGGATTTAGTAGCACATAATGACGAGCCCGTTTTTAGAGCTTACTCAATGGCTAATCATCCTGCAGAAGGTAATAGGGTAATGTTAAATGTTCGTATAGCAACTCCTCCGCCTCCACTCTGGAATGAAGCACCACCTGGTCTAGCTTCATCCTATATATTTAATTTAAAACCTGGAGATAAGGTTACAGTTTCAGGACCTTATGGGGAGTTTTTTATAAAAGATACAGAAAGAGAAATGGTTTATATTGGTGGTGGAGCGGGCATGGCTCCGATGCGATCCCATTTATTTCATCTTTTCAATACCTTAAAATCGGGTAGGAAAGTATCTTTTTGGTATGGAGCAAGATCTGTTCGAGAAATGTTCTATGACGATCAGTTCAAAAAAATAGATGCTGAATTTCCGAATTTTACTTACAATGTCGCTCTTTCTGAGCCTATGAAAGAAGATAATTGGACTGGATCAACTGGTTTCATTCATCAAGTTTTACATGATGAATATTTATCAAAGCATGAGGATCCAACAGAAATTGAATACTACATGTGTGGACCACCACCGATGATTAACGCCTGTGATAATATGCTTGATAATTTAGGCGTTGAAAAGGAAATGATAGCCTATGATAGTTTTGGCTAATTCCAAAAAAAAAATAATATTCAAAGAAGCCCATATTTTTTTGGGCTTCTTTTTTTTATTCTTTAGTTGCTCTTCTCCAGGTTCTATTTCAGAGATAACTGGGAATACTATGGGTACTACTTATACAATAAAAATAAATCCTGAAATAAGTGATATTGCTTCAACAAAGCTAAAAACTTCTATTGATTCATTATTGATTGACTTGAATAAGACGCTAAGTACTTGGGATTCCAGAAGCGAAGTTAGTAGATTCAATAATTCCTCTAGTTTGAGTGGATTTTCTGTTTCAAATGATTTTATGAATGTTTTAAAGTGTTCTCAAAAAATTTCATCACAAACTGATGGTTACTTTGATGTAACAATTTTTGATTTAATGTCTTTTTGGGGTTTTGGACCATTTCCTGGAGGTAAACCAACCCAATTAGAGAAAATAAAAACAATTTTAAATCATACAGGTTATAAGCTTCTAAAATTAGAACAGAAGGTTTATAAATTAAATTCTTTATTGAAAATTGATTTTAATGCTATTGCTAAAGGTTACGGCGTTGATAAAGTTTTTCAATTTATTAAGAATCAAGGACTTGATAATATATTTGTTGAAATTGGAGGAGAGGTAAGAGCTCAAGGAATCAGTTCAAGAGGAAACACCTGGACAATTGGTGTTGAAGCTCCAACATTAACTAAACAATCAAAAACACCATTTGCTGCCGTAATTGAATTGGATGGAAACTCAATGGCCACCTCAGGAAATTATAGAAATTACATTGAATATAATGGGGAAATTTTAGGACATACGATTAACCCACAAATTGGTTATCCTATAAATTCAAATGTTTTATCAGTTACTACTTTTGCACAATCTTGTATGGTTGCTGATGCCTGGGCAACCGCTTTAATGACAATGGAATATAGAAAAGGAGTTGAATATTTAAAGAAAGTAGATGGTGTTAGCGCATTATGGGTTTTAAATGATAATGGTATTCGAAAAATCAAAAGATTTGGAGAAATTAAAATATTAGACTCTATTTATACTACAACTGATTAGGTACTGTTTCATTATTTAAATTACATTTTTCTTGTTCCCCTCCACAAATACTGCAATCTCCAGTAGTACTAAGGCTACCACATGAACCAGACAGTGGTCTCTTATCAAAAATAACACCAACTGCCATACCTGCAATTGCAAAACATAATATTAAAATTCCAATTAAGATTTCCATATATAAATTTAACTTTATTTATTCACTCAAGTTATTCAAAAAAATACGATGATATTTTCATTTTTAGTATGTTTAGATGTAATTTTAATACCTAATATTTAAAAATAATAAAATAAAATAATGAAAAATAAACTGATTAGTATTTTCACACTCTTAGTTCTTCAAACAATCGTATTTGGCGCTGGTGGAGATCATGGATCTGTACCTCATCTTGCCGGTGAAAAATTAGCTATCTTTTGGATAATCCCTTTTGTTGGTATTCTTTTATCAATAGCAATCTTGCCACTAGTCGCCGCTGAATTTTGGCATCATAACTTTGGGAAAATATCATTGTTTTGGGCTGCAAGTCTAATTTTACCTTTTCTTTTTAGCTTCGGTATTGAAATAACTTTATATGAGCTTTTGCATGTAGGCTTACTCGAGTATATACCCTTTATCATCCTATTGTTATCATTATTTACAATTTCTGGAGGAGTCTGTTTGAAAGGGTCATTAGTAGGAACCCCTTTATTAAATACAGGAATTATTTTTATAGGAACAGTACTTGCAAGCTGGATGGGTACAACAGGAGCAGCAATGCTTTTAATTAGACCTCTCATAAGAGCAAATGCATTTAGAGAGAGAAAAGTTCATATTGTAGTATTTTTTATATTTTTAGTTGCAAATATTGGTGGCTCTTTAACACCTTTGGGTGACCCTCCTCTTTTTTTAGGTTTCTTAAAAGGAGTTGATTTTTTCTGGACAACCTCCGCAATGTTATATCCCATGATTTTTATGTCAATAGCTTTATTGATCATTTTTTACTTACTTGATAGTTACTTTTATAAAAAAGAAAAGATAAAAGAACCAAAAATGATCAGCTCAGAAAAACTAAGCATCGAAGGTTCTTTTAACCTCCTTCTTCTTCTTGGTGTCATAATAGGAGTCTTGATCTCTGGATTTTGGAAACCAGGCTATCAAGTAGTCATTTATCATGTTGAAGTAGAAGTACAAAACTTATTAAGAGATATTCTTCTACTTTCTTTGACGTATGCTAGTTGGTTTTATACCTCAAAATCTATTAGGGATGCTAACGAGTATACTTGGTTTCCAATCGTTGAAGTTGGCAAGCTTTTTGCAGGTATCTTTGTAACAATTATTCCCGCAATTGCAATATTGAAAGCGGGTGCAAATGGAGCATTATCTTATGTTGTTTCTTCTGTATCTGATTCCAATGGAGAACCTATTAACTATATGTATTTTTGGTTAACTGGTATTTTATCAAGTTTTCTTGATAACGCACCAACATACCTAGTTTTTTTCAATACAGCAGGGGGAGATCCGAGTATACTTATGAATGAAATGGCAAATACTTTATTAGCAATTTCTGCGGGTGCTGTTTTTATGGGTGCAAACACGTACATTGGAAATGCGCCTAATTTCATGGTTAAGTCTATTTCAGAATCTTCAGGGATTGACATGCCAAGTTTTTTTGGATATTTATTTAAGTGGTCAATTCCAATTTTATTGCCTTTATTTATCATTGTTTCATATCTGTTCTTCTAATGAGAATTACAAAAGTTACAACAAAAACAGGTGATTCAGGTCAGACTGGGTTAGGAAATGGAGAACGTATCTCAAAAAATAGTTTGAGAATTCATGCTATGGGTTCAATTGATAAGTTGAATTCTGTTATTGGTTGGGCTCGAATTGAAGTCAGCGAAGAACTTTCAAAATCACTAGAACGCATACAGCAAGACTTATTCAATTTAGGTGGAGAATTAGCGGTTCCAGATGTTGAAATGAATCTTTTGTCAGATGAAAGACTTAGATGGTTAGAGAGTCATATTGAAAATATAAATGATGAACTGCCTCCGTTGACAGAGTTTATACTTCCTGGTGGTTCAGAAGACTGCGCTCGAATTCATGTTGCGAGAGCAGAATGTCGAGACTCGGAGCGTATTTTAGTGGCATTAGGAGAGATTGAAGCTATTCCACCATTACATAAGATGTACTTGAATAGATTGTCAGATTATTTTTTTATTGTAGCTAGGAAATTAAAATTAGATCAAGGAAAAGATGAAATCTCTTGGAGCTATAAAAAGTAAGATGAATTTTAATAATTCTAATATTGATTGGTCTAAAATTGATGAGATAATTCAAAAAGCACCAAGGATTTTATTGACAACTCATGAAAATCCTGACGGAGATGGCTTAGGATCTGAAATAGGTATATATTATCATTTAAAAGAACTGGGGAAAGACGTAAGGATTATAAATTATTCGCCTCTTCCAACTAATTTTTATTTTTTAAATAGTGATCGGATTTTTGAAACATATAATATAAATACACATGAAAATTGGATAACAGGTGTTGATCTAGTGATCGTTTTTGACGTTGGAGATTTTAAAAGAACTCGTACAGTTGCTGATGCTGTTCTAAAACACAAAATAAAGATCCTTAATATTGATCACCATCCTCACCCTGAAGACCATTCTTTTGCATATAATTGCGTTGATTTGAAAGCCTCTGCCACTGGTTCTATGGTTTATAGATATTTAAAAAAAAACAGAGATAAACCCATTGAAAAGAAAAGTTTAGATGGTCTCTATACAGCTGTGATGACTGACACAGGCTGTTTTAAATATAGTAATACTAATATTGAATGTCATCAAATAGCAATTGAATGTTTAAATAGTGGTGTAGAGACACACAAAATATATCAAAATATTTATGAGAACAGTACAAAACCTCGTATGAAGTTGATGGGCGAATTCTTATCAAATATCAATTACGAATTAAGCGATATGTTTGCGTGGTCGCTGGTGACTTTAGAGATGTTAAAAAAGGCAAAAGCAAAGGGGAATGATGTTGAAGGGTTCTCTGACATGGCCCGCAGTATAACTGGCGTTGAAGTTGCTGTAATGATTTTTCAGCAGGAAGAAACTATGTGTAGAATAAATTTTAGGTCAAAAGGAAAGATCATCATAAATGATATTGCGAGAGAGCTAGGAGGAGGAGGACATCCTTTAGCTGCTGGAGCAAAAATAGAGGGTGAAATTAAAGAAGTTAGTAAAATGGTTGTTGATACGACTATCAAAGCACTGAAAAATAAAATTCAACAGCTCGCTTAGATGAAAATATTTGTTGCTAAAGATGCAGGGTATTGTTTTGGAGTCAGAGATGCGGTCAACTTGGCTTATGATACCGCGGATAAACACGGTGAAGTGTATATGTTAGGTACTGTAGTCCATAACGAACGTGTTGTTGCCAATCTAGAAAAAGTTGGTACTAAAGTAGTTGATTCATTGGATGATATTCCAAAGGATAAACCTGTTTTATTTCGAGCTCATGGAACCCCACCAAACATTTGGGAAGAAGCAAAAAGAAAAAATTTAAACCTAATTGATGCAACCTGTCCTCTTGTTGTAGATATTCATCATGAAATTAAAAAACTAGAAGAAGAAGGGAGAAAAACAATTATCATAGGAGACCATGGTCATGATGAAGTTTCGGCAATTGCGGCGCAAGTATCATCTCCCATCATAATTTCAAACATTAGTGAGGCTAATAACCTAAGGAAAATGAAAAAAGCGGGAGTTGTTAGCCAATCAACTCAAATGATTGAAAATGTGCAAGATATTATTAATATATTGATGGAAAAGGTTTTTGATCTTCGATTTGTAAATACTATTTGTTTTCCAACTAGAAGAAATCATAGCCAAATCAAAGAACTTGCAAAAAATTGTGATTTAATGATAGTTATTGGATCTTTTACTAGTGCTAACTCAAAGAGACTAACTCAACTATCTCTTGAAAGAAATAAAAAAACGTACCAGGTTACCGATGCATTGGAGCTTGATGTTAAATGGTTTAAAAATATTGAAAACATAGGTATTTCAGCTGGAGCAAGTACTCCTGATGAGATAATTGAAGAAGTTGTTACTCGAATAAAACAAATTGGTAAGATTACCGAAAAGGAAATTATTTATGAATAAAGATTCATTTGCGTTAAAGGTAGGTTTAGCTGAAATGCTTAAAGGCGGTGTTATTATGGACGTAACAAATAAAGATCAAGCTAAAATAGCTGAGGATTCTGGAGCATGTGCGGTTATGGCATTAGAGAGAATACCTGCTGATATTCGTAGAGATGGTGGAATTGCAAGGATGAGTGATCCTGAAATGATACAAGGAATTCAAAATTCTGTCTCAATTCCTGTAATGGCTAAATGTAGAATTGGTCATTTTGCAGAGGCTCAAGTTTTAGAATCTCTCGAAGTTGATTTCATAGACGAGAGTGAAGTTCTTACCCCTGCAGATGAACATAATCATGTCTGGAAGCATGATTTTAAGGTACCATTTGTATGTGGATGTAGGAACCTTGGTGAAGCTCTGCGCCGTATAAGTGAAGGTGCAGCAATGATCAGAACAAAAGGAGAAGCAGGTAGCGGAAATATTGTAGAAGCGGTTAGACACATGAGGACCGTGATGACGGAAATAAAAAGAGTTACAAGATTAGATCAAGAAGAATTAGTTGCAGAGGCAAAGCATTTAGGCGCTTCTCTATCTTTATTACAAGAAGTAGCTAAAACGGGAAAATTACCGGTTCCTAATTTTGCAGCTGGAGGCATTGCTACGCCAGCAGATGCTTCTTTAATGATGCAATTAGGTGCTGAAACAGTATTTGTTGGTTCAGGGATTTTTAAAAGTGATGATCCAATATCAAGGGCAAAAGCAGTTGTCAAGGCTACAGCTAATTATCAAGATTCTCAAATTGTTGCAGAAGCTAGCACCGGACTTAAAAAAGCAATGAAAGGACTTGATATCTCTGAAATTCCAGAAGACGAAAGAATGCAAGAAAGGGGTTGGTAATTAAAGTAGGCGTTCTTGAATTGCAAGGTGGCTTTGCATTACATCATAAAGTATTAAGCAAAATGGGTATTAAATCTTTTCCTGTGAAAAAAGGTAGTGATCTAGATTCAGTAGATGGTCTAATTATTCCAGGTGGAGAGTCTTCAACAATGTCTTTTTTAATTGATTCAAATCAACTTTTTGATCCAATTAAACATTTTAGTCAAACGAAACCAATAATGGGTACTTGTGCTGGGCTTATTATGATGTCTAAACAATGTAATGATAAAAGAATAAGAACATTAGATTTATTTGATGTGCATGTTTCAAGAAATGCTTACGGTCGACAAGTATTTTCAGAAACTAAATTAGTTGACTTTTTTATAGGAAATAAAAAAGTCAAAAAAGTTCCAACAACTCTAATTCGTGCGCCTCAAATTACTAAGTTAGGTGAAAACTTAATGGTATTAGGAAGTATAGGACCTAATCCAATAGCTATATTAAGTAAACATTTTCTAGGATTAACATTTCATCCTGAATTAGATGGGATTAAAATATTCCATGAGGTACTTTTTGACGTTGAAAGCGATGTTTATTACAAAAAAATAAGTAAAGGGTATGAAGCTTAAATATTTAGATAAAATAAAAAATCCAGAGTATATAAGAAATCTTAATGAAAACGAACTTCTGGAACTGTGTGATGAACTCAGAGAATATACGATTGAGACGATCACAGAAATTGGAGGTCATCTTGCTCCAACTCTAGGAGTAGTAGAAATTACCGTCGCTCTACATTACGTTTTTAATACACCAAAAGATAAGCTTGTATGGGATGTAGGTCACCAAGGATATGCTCATAAATTACTTACGGGTAGATTTGATCAGTTTCCTACCATCAGGCAGTATGAAGGATTGAGTGGCTTTCTTAAACGATCTGAAAGTGAATATGATGTAATAGGTGCTGGTCATGCTTCTACTTCTATTTCTGCAGCCCTAGGGCTTGCTGAAGCAAGAAAGCAAAAAAATGAAGACTTTAGAGTTGGCGCTATAATTGGAGATGGATCTATGACTGGCGGTTTGGCATATGAGGCGATAAATAATGCCGGTCATTTAGGAAAACAATTATTAGTTGTTTTAAATGATAACGAGATGTCAATTAGCCCTAATGTAGGAGCAGTTTCTCGATATTTCACAAGATTAATTTCAAATCCAATATACAATAGAGTAAGGAATGAGTTTTGGGATCTTACTGGAAAGCTACCGGTTGCAAGCGAGAAAACAAGATCATTGGTAAAGAAAATAGAAGAGAGTCTTAAAAGTTTATTAGTACCAGGTATTCTATTTGATGAATTGGGATTCCGCTATTTTGGACCGATTGATGGACATGATCTGAAAGAAGTAATAAAAACACTTGAGAATATTAAAGATATACAAAACCCTGTACTTTTACATGTTATAACAAAAAAAGGTAAGGGCATGGTTTCTATGAATGTTGATAATCAAGACTATCACAATGACGCTGTCAAATTCCATGCTGTTAAGCCAAATGGAAAAATAAAGCCTAAAGATAAACTTGTAAGTGAAACTAAAGAGAATGCGATTCCCAGCTTTCAAGATGTATTTGGAAAGTTAGTTTGTGAAGTAGGAAGAAATAGAAAAGATACTGTATGTATTACTGCGGCAATGCGCGAGGGTACCGGCTTGGTTCCTTATTCAAAAGAATTCCCAGATAGATATTACGACGTTGGAATAGCAGAAGGGCATGGTGTTACTTTTGCTTCAGGGTTAGCAGCTGAAGGAATAAGACCTATTGCTGCAATTTATTCAACTTTTCTACAAAGAGCATATGATCATATCGTGCATGATTGTGCAATACAACACCTCCCCGTTATATTTTGTATGGATAGGGCAGGTATAGCTGGAGAAGATGGACCGACTCACCACGGTGCACTTGATATAGCTTATCTTAGATGCATACAGGACTTAATTGTTACTGCGCCTAAAAATGGGAATGAGTTCAGATCATTACTATACACGGCATTGAACATAACAGATAAGCCATTTACAATAAGATATCCCAAGACAAGTTCTGTTGAGTTTAATGAGCAAGGACAAAGTGAATTATTACCTGTGGGTTCGTGGGAGACTTGTCAAAAAGGAACGGATGTTGTTATCTTAGCTGTAGGGCCAATGGTTTATACCTCAATGGAAGCTTCAAATAGATTGAAGCAAAAAAATATTTCTTGTGAGATAATAAATTGTAGATTTATAAAGCCAATGGATCTTTCCATCCTTGAATCTGTTAAAAATCGTTTTAACAAAATCATAACAATTGAAGAAGGTGTTATCAATGGTGGATTTGGAGATGGTGTCGCAAGTTGGTTATTAGATAAGGGTTTTAATGGAACATTGAAGCGGCTTGGATTACCCGATCAATTTGTAGAGCATGGACCAAGAGATAAAATTCTATCAATCCTAGGGCTTGATGTTGACGGTATTGAAAATAGTATTATCGAACTAGTCACAGAAAAAAAAGATAAATAGCAATAAAATGGATAAACAGCTAGAATTATTTTCAGAATCTCATAAAAAATGGGAAAACGAACTCGATTTAGCAGTAAGTAGAAGTGTAGATTTCAAAACTTTATCAGGTGAATCATTGGACACATGTTATTTTCCTGAAAACCCATCAAAAGATTATATGGAAAAATTGGGTTTTCCTGGACAATACCCTTATACAAGAGGAGTTCATGCTAATCTTTATAGAGGAAAACTTTGGACAATGAGGCAGTTTGCTGGTTTCGGGAGTCCAGAGGAGACAAATACACGATTTAAGCAATTACTAAGTAAAGGGCAAACGGGTCTTTCAGTTGCGTATGATATGCCAACTTTAATGGGATACGATCCAGATCACTCATTTTCCGATGGAGAGGTTGGTAAATGTGGAGTAAGTATTTTTTCTTTAGAAGAGATGGAATTATTATTTGATGATATTAGTTTAAGTGATATCTCTGTATCGCAAACTATTAATGGACCAGCAATTGTTTTATTAGCATTTTATATTGCAGCAGCAGAAAACCAAGGTGTTAATTTGAAAGAGATCCAAGGTACTTTGCAAAATGATATTTTGAAAGAATTTACAGCTCAAAAAGAATGGATTTTTCCACCGAGACCTTCAATGAGAATAATAACAGACATGTTATCTTATTGCACGGAAAAAATGCCTAAATATAATACCATATCCATCAGTGGATACCATATTAGAGAAGCGGGATCAACTGCAGCTCAAGAGTTAGCATTTACATTGGCTGATGGTTTCTCCTATATTGAACATGCTTTGGATGCAGGTTTAGACATAGACCAATTTGCACCCAGACTATCTTTCTTTTTCAATTCGCATTTAGATTTTTTTGAAGAAATTGCAAAATTTAGAGCTGCGCGCAGAATTTGGTCAAAAAGATTAAGAACTAAATATAAGGCTAAAGACGAACGATCCTTGAAACTTCGTTTTCATACCCAGACAGCAGGCTGTAGTCTCACCGCTCAACAACCTGAAATCAATATTGCAAGAACAGGTTTTCAAGCTTTAGCTGGAGTTCTTGGTGGTACCCAAAGCTTACATACAAATTCAATGGATGAGACCCTTGCATTACCATCAGAAAAGGCAGCTGAAATTGCATTAAGAACACAACAATTAATTGCTTTTGAAACTGGTGTATCAAATGTTGTAGATCCTTTAGGTGGTTCTTATTTTATTGAGAATTTAACGGATAAGATTGAAGAAAAAGCAGAACAGTACTTCACAGAAATTGATAATCTAGGTGGAGTTATAAATGCGATTGAAGATGGATATTTTCAAAGAGAGATTTCTATTGCCGCTTCTGATTATCAAAATAAAATTGATAATAAAGATAGAATTGTAGTTGGCGTTAATAAATATGTCAATAAAAATGAAGAAATTGATATACCAACCTTAGAAATAAGTTCTGAAATAGAAAAAAAGCAAAAAGACAAATTAGCATCTCTTAAGAAAAATAGAAGCTTGAAAAGGGTTCAAAATACACTTGAAGTCATAACTGAAACCTGTAAAGGGAACTCTAATTTAATGGTACCAGTTATTATGGCAGCAAAAGAAGGGGCCACGCTTGGAGAAATTATTTCTGCTATGAAAACAGTTTTTGGTGAATGGGAAGAATCTTCAGTTTTTTAATTTATACAAAAATAAATTATTAGGAGTTTGTGAAAAGTGGAAAGAAAAATAGTTCATGTTATTGGAACAGGCACAATTGGAGAACCGTTAATAGGTCTATTATGTGATTATGAAGACCAATTAGGTATTGATGAAGTAACATTCCATAAAAATTCAGCATTAAAAGATGATAGATCGAAGATTATAGATTTATTAAAAAGGGGAGCTAGACTTTCCGTTGATGATGGAAAGCAACAAGAATTTAAAAAATTAGGTATGGATCCAGATTTTGAGAGTATTGAATCAATTAAAAGAGCATCTGTGGTAATTGATTGTACTCCAAGTGGGATAGGACATTTAAATAAGTTGAAATACTACGATGATTTTAAAAATAATGTAAAAGGCTTTTTAGCTCAAGGAAGTGAAGATGGTTTTGGGAAAAAATATGCTCGCGGAATAAACGATAAAGCATTAGCCGCTTCAGATCAATTTATTCAAATAGTCTCATGTAATACCCATAATATATCATGTATAACAAACACCTTAACATTAAATGAGGATCCTGATAATTTAATAGAAGGAAAATATTTATGTATCCGAAGAGCAAATGATCTAAGCCAGCCTGATAGTTTTATACCTTCACCGCAAGTTGGTGTTCACAATGATATGCAATATGGCTCTCATCATGCAGCTGATGCAGCAGGTCTTTTTTCAACTCTCGGAATGGACCTTAACCTTTTCTCATCAGCAATGAAAGTAAATAGTCAATATATGCATGTATTATGGTTTAATTTAAAAGTGAAAGAACCAACTACCTTGTCATCTGTAAAGGAAAAACTCCACAATAATGATCATGTTGCAATGACAAATAAAGATTTAACAAGTACGGTTTTTTCTTTTGGAAGAGACCATGGGCATTATGGAAGAATAATGAATCAAACCGTAGTGGTTGAGCAATCATTACATGTTAAAAATGAGCATGAGATCTCGGGTTTCTGTTTTACACCTCAAGATGGGAATTCTATACTGAGTTCTATATCAGCAGCGGAATGGTTCTTATACCCACATTCTTACGAAGATAAAATACAGTGTCTTTCTAATCTATTTTTTAATATTATTTAATTGTTTTATTTGATGGATGACTCAGACAGCATCAATTAAAAAAGATCCCTTTTTTGATCTGTTTACTTCTTTTCTATCTACCTTTGATGATTTAAAGCCTAGAAAGAAAATTCTTGTAGCTGTTTCTGGTGGGTTAGATTCTATTGCATTACTTCATCTGTTACATGCTTATAATAAATATGACCTCTACATAGCTCATGTTAACCATAAAATACGACCAGATAGTGACAAAGATCAAAAATTTGTAGAGAAAGTGGCTTTTGATTCTAAGATTCCTATTTTTACTAAAATTTTAGACTTTTCTTCAAAAAAGAAGAGTAGTAGTCTGGAAGAGTGGGGAAGAGAAATGAGATACTCTTTCTTCAACCAAACAAAAAAAAATAATGATTTAGACTTTATTATGACTGCTCATCATGGAAATGATCAGGTTGAAACATTACTTTTAAATTTAAGTAGGAAGACGGGCGTTAAAGGATTAAGAGGTATTGCTAAAAATAAAAATAATTTAATTAGGCCAATGCTTGTTTTTAGCAGGAAAAAAATATCTGATTTTGTAGATAGAAATAAAATTAAATTTGTTGAAGATTATACGAATAAAGATTATTCAATCCCTAGGAACTTTATTCGAGCAAAAGTGATTCAACCATGGGAAAATCAAAATCAAAAAATTATTTCCAGCATTTGCTCATCTATAGATTATTTTAATGAATGGTGCCAGGCACTGGATTTCTTAATCTTAAAACATATTTTGCCAAATATTTACGCAACAAAAAGCGAATTTCGAATTTCTATTACAAATATCATTGAAATGCCAAAGATTATTCAAATTAGATTAATTGAATTATTATTAAAAGATTCAGATAACATTAAATTTTCAAAACACCATCATAAAATGTTATTTCAATTTATAAACAAACCAAAAACAGGTAATTTTATATCTATTTCCCCTAATTGGGAATTGAGACATGAAAGAAAAAATTTAGTTGGCTATAGAATAAAATCTAAAGTGTCTAAGGTGAGAAATAAAGTAATCCTTGAAAGCTCTATTGTCGCTGGCAAGTATAGTTATGAATTAAGTTTTAAAGAATCTAAAATAAATAAAGACCTTGGATTAATAAAAAATCTAGAAGTGATTGATTGGTCTAAGATAAAAAATAAAGATATTTCTTTAAGACTGTGGGAAAAAGGTGACTCCTTCATTCCTTTAGGGATGGATGGTCATCAAAAAGTAAGCGATTTTCTGGTCAATCAAAAAGTTGAAAATTTTCAAAAAAAAAAACAATATGTAATGACTGCCGATAATGAAATAATTTGGGTATGTGGTCTGCGAATATCAAATACGGTTAAGATTATGGATTCAACAGTATCAAAGGCTTATTTAATTCAAAGAGAAATAGATTAATTTGGATAAGTTAAAGCAAATACTGACAGCAAAAGAAATTGATGAAAGAGTTTCTGATATTGCAAATCAAATATCGCATGACTTTGAAAATAGTACTCCAATTCTATTAGGAGTCTTAAAAGGTAGCTATATTTTTTTGGCAGATTTAACTAGAAAGATGAAAATTGAATCTGAAGTAGAATTTGTAAGATTGAAAAGCTATAACGGGAATACTTCAACAAATAATGTTAAAATTCTTTACGATTTTAATAAAAGCTTAGAAGAGAGAGATATAATAATAATTGAAGATATTATAGATACAGGTAATACTCTTAACTTTTTATGCAAAAAAATTCAAGAATTAAACCCAAGATCAATTTCAATAGCATCTTTTTTGGTTAAACCAGAGTCTAATAAATTTAGGTTTAAAATAGATTATATAGGTTTTGAAATACCATCAGATTTTGTTGTAGGATATGGCCTCGATTTTAATGAAAAGTATAGAAACTTAGATTCTCTATTCTGTTTAATTAACAAGTAATTTAAATAGACGTCAAATTGTCGCACATTACTTTTTCATTATAAAGAATAGGTTGTTACGAATTTGGCATAATTTTTGTTAACAATATAGTGCTACTAAAAGAAAAATATACTTCAAACTATAAGAAGGTCTAAAATGGAAAATAATAAAAAAAACCTTAAAAATAATTCTCTCAAAAATAAAAAAGATAAACCATCTGACAATTTTGACTGGAAAAGAGCGAGCAAAACAAGTTTTGTCTGGCTTGCAATAATTTTTGGAGCAGTATATATTTCTGGTCTGCTAACTGAGGTTGGTAAAAAAGAAATTGAAATTGAATACACCGAGTATAAAAAGTTTCTTAAAAATAACGACATTTCCAAAGCTGTAATCATGGGTGAGAAATTTTATGGAGAATTTAAAATCCCACAATCCTTGCCGAATAAATTGGGTAATCAACTTGATGGAATATCACATTTTAAGCTTACTTTACCATTTATAGATAGAAAAAATACGGAGGAGTGGGATGCTGCAGGGCTTGAGTATACATTCAAAGAACAAAAAATAGATTGGACTGGATATTTGTTAAATATGCTCCCATGGATTCTTCTTTTAGGATTTTGGTTTTTTATGATTAAAAGAATGCAAGGAGGTGCTGGTGGCGTTGGCGGTATATTTAAATTTGGTAAAAGTAAAGCTTCATTATGGACTTCTGATCAACCAAGAGTCACTTTTAAACAAGTTGCAGGTTGTGAAGAGGCTAAAGAAGAATTAAAAGAAGTCATTGATTTTTTAAAAAGTCCTAAAAGATTTCAAAAGTTAGGTGCAAAAGTACCAAAAGGAGCATTGCTTGTAGGTCCTCCAGGAACTGGTAAAACACTTCTCGCTCGTGCAGTAGCTGGTGAAGCAGGAGTTCCTTTTTACAGTTTAAGTGGTGCTGATTTTGTTGAGATGTTTGTAGGTGTTGGTGCATCTAGGGTGAGAGATTTATTTGAACAAGCAAAAAAAAGTTCACCTGGAATTGTTTTTATCGATGAAATGGATGCTGTAGGAAGACAACGTGGTGCTGGAATAGGTGGAGGTCATGATGAAAGAGAGCAGACTCTAAATGCCTTGTTAGTAGAAATGGATGGTTTTGATAATACTCATAATGTAATCGTTATAGCCGCAACAAATAGACCAGATGTACTAGATCCAGCTCTATTGAGGCCAGGTCGATTTGATAGGCAGATTGTTGTTGATGCACCAGATGTGAATGGAAGATTAGGAATTCTAAAAGTGCATACGAAAAATGTTGTAATCAATCATAGAAAGGTCGACTTATTAGCAATTGCAAAAGGCACACCGGGAATGGTAGGAGCTGATATTGCCAATATTGTTAACGAAGCAGCATTGCTTGCTGCGCGAAAGAGAAAAAGATCTGTAGATATGGATGATTTTGAGGAGGCAAAGGATAAGGTTATTATGGGAGTCCAAAGAAAAAGTATGATTCTTTCGGACGAAGAAAAAAAAGTTACAGCATATCATGAAGCAGGTCATGCTCTCGTTGCTATAAAAACAAAAGGCGCTGACCCAGTCCATAAAATAACTATTATCCCTAGAGGAAGAGCGTTAGGCGTTACAATGCAATTACCGATGGATGAAAGACATGGATATACTAGGGACTATGTTGAAGGTCGCTTGGGCATATTAATGGGTGGCAGAAGTGCTGAGATGTTAATATTCAATGAAATGACAACTGGAGCAGGAAATGATATTGAACAAGCAACTCAAATTGCAAAAAAAATGGCTACGGAATGGGGAATGAGTGATCTTCTTGGACCAATGACTTTTGGAAAGAAGAGTGAAGAGATTTTTCTTGGTCGCGATATGGGAAGTAGCAGAGATTATAGTGAAACTACCGCCAGAATGATAGATGAAGAAGTAAGTAGAATAGTACGAGATGCCCAAAGACTAGCAGATGAAATTTTAAGAAAAGAAATAGATGTTTTGCACCATCTGGCTAAAGAACTATTAAAATATGAAACTATCGATTCAAAGGATTTAAAGATCATACTTGAAGGTAAGAACTTAACTCGCCCAATAAATGCTAAAGTTTCAACCAAACCAAAAAGAATGGTAAAAAGAAGAGCTAAAAATAATATTTTGGATAAGAAAAAAAATAATTCTGTGGTAAAAACAGAGAAAAGTGAGGTTGTAAAAAACTAACTTTATGATTATACTTTTTTATGACTGCAAATTTAATATGGTGAAAATATAAATTTTACAGAACTAATAAACCATCCAAACAGAACTATCCTTATGGGGATTCTAAATATCACTCCTGATTCATTTAGTGATGGAGGACTTTATAATTCTACAGAACAAGCTGTAATGAGAGCTAAGCAACTAATAATTGATGGAGCCGATATTCTGGATATTGGAGGCGAGTCAACAAGACCCGGTGCCTCTCAAATTTCTGTTAATGATGAGCTGAGTAGAGTAATCCCCGTAATAAATGAAATTCGTAATGAACACAAAGAAATACTTATATCCGTTGATACATATAAATCTGAGGTTGCGAAACAATCTATAGCTGCTGGGGCTAATATAATTAACGATATAAGTGGTCTAGTTTTTGATAAAAAAATGGCTAGCATTGCAGCAACTTTAGATGTCCCTGTGATTTTAATGCACCTCAAAGGTACCCCTCGAAATATGCAGGATAATCCTACATATAAATGTCTTATATCTGAAATTAAAACCTTTTTAATTACTCAGGCTAATTATGCGAAACAAGCGGGTGTAAAAACAAAAAATATTATAATTGACCCCGGTATTGGTTTTGGGAAAACAGTTAAAGATAACTTTAAAATATTAGCAAAATTAAAAGAATTTAAAGATACGGGTTACCCTGTTCTAGTTGGTCCTAGTAGAAAGTCATTTATAGGAGAAACTCTAAATCTTCCGATTGATAAAAGACTAGAAGGAACGGCTGCTTCAATAGCTATTTCGATTATTAACGGTGCAAAGATCGTAAGGGTGCATGACGTATCAGAAATGAAAAAAGTTTGTAAGATAGTTGATAAAACCTTGGAGATGTCTTGACTCTATTTAAACTCGGATTTTTATCAGTAACATTCATCGACATCATTGATCTTTTATTGGTAACATGGATTTTTTATAAAGTATATCAATATTTTCATGAAACTAGAGCAGGACAAATGTTAATAGGTTTAGTGATACTGCTTATCTCATCTTTTATTTTTAATTCTTTTGGACTCAGTGCAATGTCTTGGTTAGTAAATCAATTTCAAACAGTATGGGTTGTTGCATTCGTTATTCTTTTTCAACCTGAAATTAGAAGACTATTGATATATGTTGGACAAACACGATTTTTTCAAAAAATATTTAGAATGAGTACTTCGAGATCATTAGAATCAATTGTTGAAGCTTCTTTGAATCTTTCTGATAAGAAATGGGGTGCTATTATTGTTATTCAGAGAGAAACAGGGTTAAGATCTTACAAAGACTCAGCCGTTCAATTAAAAGCAGAAGTATCAACCCCGCTTTTACTATCAATCTTTAACCCTTCATCACCAATGCATGATGGAGCTGTAATTATTCAAAATACTTTATTGGAAGCCGCAGGTTGCATCTTGCCACTTACAGAAAGCCAGATGGTTCTACCTGAGATGGGTACCAGACATAGAGCTGCTTTAGGTATTACTGAAGAATCAGATTCAATAGTAATCGTTGTATCAGAAGAAAGAGGGTCGATTGCGACAGCAGAGAATGGAAGGTTTACAAACTTAGATATGGATGAAATGAGGCTAAGACGTTATTTAAATGAAAGACTGTTTATATCTTCAGGTGATTAATATTATATACATTATAATATTAATTCATTTAAAACTCTAATGTAAATTTTCTTGTGGAAATTTTTGAACTAAAAGAACAATTCAAAGAAGCAAAAAAAAAGGACTCTAAAATAAGGGGGTATCTTTGACCTCAATAAAAATAAAAAGAAACTAGATAACCTCAAAAAAGAATCCTCATCTCCAAAATTCTGGGATAATAATAGTGAAGCTTCAAAAGTATTAAAAAAAATATCAATAATTGAAAAAGAGAACTTTCTCTGGAATGATATTAAAAGACGCCATGATGATTTAGAAGTATTGTTTGAATTTGCAGATCAAGGTGAGTCGGACTTTTTTGAAATTCAAAATGAATTAATACTTTATAAAAACTTAATTGATGATGTAGAAATAAAGTTAATTCTTGGAAAACCTGAGGATTTACAAAATGCAATTATTACTATACACCCTGGTGCTGGAGGGACTGAAAGTCAAGATTGGGCACAAATGTTATATCGAATGTATACCAAATGGGCTGAAAAAGAGGGCTTCAAATTAGAAATAATCGATTTCCAGCCAGGTGAAGAAGCTGGCATAAAAGATATCACTTTTGAACTTAAAGGAGATTATGTTTTTGGGCTTGCCAAGGCTGAAGCTGGTGTCCATAGAATGGTTAGAATTTCACCATTTGATTCTGCTAATAGACGTCATACCTCATTTGCTTCAGTATTTGTTTATCCTTCAATTGAAGAAAATATTGAGATTGATATTAACCCTACAGAATTAAGAATTGATACATATCGAGCAAGTGGAGCAGGAGGTCAGCATGTTAACAAAACAGATTCAGCTGTAAGAATAACACATTTACCAACAGGAATTGTTTCTCAATGTCAAAATGAAAGATCTCAGCACAAAAACAAAAATCAGGCTATGAAAATTTTAAAATCCAGATTGTATCAGTTAGAGCTTGAAAAAGAAAAAGAAAAAAATAAAGAATTAGAAGATCAAAAACTGGATATAGGATGGGGAAGTCAAATTAGAAGCTACGTTTTTCATCCATATCAAATGGTAAAAGATCATCGTACTAAAGAAGAGAATGGGAATACACAATCAGTAATGGATGGAAATTTAAGTACTTTTATAAGAGCTTATCTACTTAGTACTATATAAAAAAAGAAAAAAGGAAAAAATGTCAGAAGATCAAAAAAGTTTAAAACAAATCATGGATTTTAGAATTCAAAAATTAAAAAAATTATTGGATTACGGTGTCAATCCATACCCTTCAAGATATAAACCAACCCATAAAAGTCTTTTCATTAAAAATAATTATGCAGATTTGGAAAATTCTAAAGTTATTGTTTCTGGAAGAATTATGGCAATAAGAATAATGGGAAAAGCTTCTTTTATTCAATTGATGGACTATGCAGGGAGAATACAAATTTTTATCAAAAAAGATAATCTAGCTGATGGTGTTTATGAATATTTTAAATTACTTGATATAGGAGATCACGTTGGCATAAATGGTAAAGTGTTTACAACAAAAACAGGTGAAATTTCAATTAATGCTCAAGAATTAGTTGTGTTATCAAAGAGTATAAGACCTCTGCCAATTGTGAAAGAAAAAGATGGAGAGGTCTATGATTCTTTTAATGATAAAGAACAGAGATATCGTAATAGGCATTTAGATCTTATCTTAAATCCTTTGGTTAAGAAAACATTTATAAAAAGAACAAAAATTTTAAAATCAATTCGGAATTATCTAGATGAACAAGGCTTTTTAGAGGTTGAAACACCAATTCTTCAACCAATCTACGGTGGAGCAAATGCTCGTCCATTTACAACACATCATAATACACTTGGTCAAGATTTATTTTTAAGAATTGCAGATGAACTATACCTAAAACGTCTAATTATTGGAGGTCTAGACAAAGTATATGAAATGTCTAAAGATTTTAGAAATGAAGGAATGGATAAAGATCATAACCCTGAATTCACAATGCTTGAGTTTTATTGGGCTTATTCAGATTATGAAGATTGTATGAATTTAGTAGAAGATTTAATTAAGTTCGTTTCTATCAAAGTTGGTTCTCCCGTTTTAGAGTGGGGAAAAAATAAGTTTGATTTATCTCAACCTTTTAGCAGAGTACCCTTTTTTGACTTATTAAAAAATGAATTAGGATATGATATAAGTGAGATGGATTATACACAATTAAAAAAAATATGTTTAGATAAAGGTCTTGAAGTCGATTCAAAAAATAATGTTGGACAATTGCTAGACCTTTTAATAAGTGAACTTGTCGAACCTAAGCTAATAGAACCTACCTTTGTAACAGATTATCCAAAGTCAATTTCACCCCTTGCTAAAATGCATCGAAATGGAAATAAAAATATAGTTGAAAGATTTGAACTTTTTATTGGTGGTTCTGAGTTTGCAAATAGTTTTTCAGAGCTAAATGATCCGATTGATCAAAGAAGAAGACTTGAAGAACAAGTACATTTAAAAGAACTCGGAGATGATGAAGCGCACCCTATTGATGAAAGTTTTCTACAGGCGATGGAAAATGGTATGCCTCCGACGGGAGGCGTAGGAATTGGTATAGATAGACTGACGATGCTACTCACAGGTAATCGCTCAATAAAAGATGTCATTTTATTTCCAGCATTAAAATCAGAAAAAGAATAAAAGTGGGAAATCTTTTTTTTTTTGCTTTTAGACTCGTGTTTTCAAAAGAAAAAGGAAGCTTTTCTAGTTTTGCTAGTGTTATTGCAATTATTGGATTAGGTATAGGTGTTGCTTCTTTATTAATAACTGTGAGTGTTGTTCAAGGCTTTCATAATGTAATATCAGAAAAACTATCCTTCTTTGAAGGCGAGGGTAGGATAAAACATATTTTATCTAAAAACTTCAGAACTGATGATATTCAGATAAAAAAACTTAGCAATGAATTAGACATAGATTTTGTTGTACCATTTGCTCGAAATATTGTTCTTGCAAGAAAAGGCAAAAAAGCTGAAGGTATTATTATTGAAGGATTGAATGAGCTGCCTAAAATATTAACTGAAGTTCATCCAAATAGCCTCTTAAACGATGAAATTATAATAGGGCATGTTTTAGCTAAAAACTTAGAAGTAAAAAAAATGGATAAGATTTTTGTCCAACCATTGCAAAAAAAAAATAATATTAATTTTGGTGCACCCATAAAATCACTGACTGTAAAAGATATTTTCACATCTGGGCTTCAAGAATTTGATAAGACTTTAGCATATACAAATTTAGAAACTGCTCAAAAAATATTTGAAATTGATGCAGCAGAGATTTCAGGATTAATTATCACTAATAAATTAACAAATAGATCAAAAAAAAATATTAATTATCCATTTATTTATGAAACATGGAAAAGCAGACATTCCTTATTATTTCAGTGGATAGAATTACAACGATGGCCCGCATTTATAATGTTTGGTTTAATAACACTTGTGGGTGTAATTAACCTTTTGTCTTCCATTAATATGATTATACAAGAAAAAAAAGGCCAAATTGCTATTCTTCTTGCACAAGGAATAAGTTATAATAAATTAAAAATAATATTTATGTATCAAGGTGGATTAATAGGCTTTATAGGTGCATTTATAGGAGGTTTTTTTTCATTTTTAATTATTAATCTAGATAAATATTTCAATATTTTTAAAATTCCTTCAGATGTTTATTTCATGGATAGAATACCTTTCTCTTTTGATGTTTATATTTTTTCAATATTAATGATAATAATATTTTTTATTTCTTTTATTTTTTCATGGGTTCCTGTAAAACATTTAGAAAATATCAACTTATCAACAGCTCTAAAATTCGAATGAGATGGGAAAGAAAAATATCAAAAAGGTTCTATCATCAAACTATAAATGGAAACAAATATTCAAGTTTATTATCCTTACTTGGTATAAGTGTAGGATGCTTTGCCATGGTTATCTCTTTATCTGTTTTGAATGGTTTTGAAAGCTTAGTTCACGAAAAATTAAAAGGTTTTGATGGAGATATTAGGATGTTTAGTTCCGTCAAAGATTTAACTTTTTTTGAAAATATTAATGCTATTGAAAGCATTATGCCTTTTATGGAAAGGAGGGGTGTTGCTGAAACTTCCCAAAATCAAAAAATAGTATCTTTGAAAGCTGTCGATGAGCGTCTCTTCAAGAGTTTTTATGACTTAAATTTTAGAGGATCAGAATTAAAACATAATCAAATTTTTATTGGAGAGGATTTATCGCACCGTCTTGAAAAAGATATTGGAGGTAAAATAACTATATACAGTCCGCTAGATCAGAGTATTGGCCTTGGAATACCTTATAAAAAAGAATTTATAATAGCTGGAATATTTAAAACTAAAGTTCTTGACTACGATGATAGATTTATATTTATGACTCTTGATGATGGGAAAAATTTATTTAGAAGAAAAGATGCAATTGATGGATTTGACCTAAGAGTAGATACTGAATCATCAATTAAAGCAGTAAAAGAAGATTTAAAAGCTCTTTTTGATAACAAAATTGAAATCTTCACATGGAAAGACTTAAATCGTTCCCTAGTTGATGCGATGAAAATAGAGAGAATTGCAACTATGATCATATTAAGTTTAATCTTTCTTGTTTCAACTTTTCATTTAGCTTCTTCTCTCACATTAATATCTTATCAAAAAATTAAAGAATTAGGAATTCTTAGAGTTATGGGTGCTTCTGGAAATTCAATTATAAATATAATTGTAAATATAGGCATAAGAAAAGCTGGTAAAGGTATGATTTATGGTACAGGAATAGGTTTATTAGTTGTAATAATGCAGAACAAGATATCGTTTATTAAAATACCAACTGACATATACTTTGTTCAATCATTACCAATGGAGATCTCTTTCTCTGAAATTTCAAGTATCGTAATTGTATCTTTCTCATTTATTTTTCTTGCTTCATTTATAATTGGAAGAAAAATATCAAAAATAAATACTATGGAGGCTTTGAATTGGAAAAAATAATTTTAGAAGCTAAAAATATTCATAAATCCTATAAAAATGGCGAAAAAAAATTAGATGTTCTTAGTGGTTTTGAGCTTGAACTTAGAGAAAAAGAAATTATAACAATTACAGGACAATCAGGTTCGGGTAAGTCCACAGCCTTAAATATTCTTGGAACATTAGATCTACCAGATATTGGAAATATAATTATTGAAGAAAAACAGGTAGATAAGTTGGACAATAAGCATCTCTCAATTCTTAGAAATAAAAGTATCGGATTTGTCTTTCAATTTCATTACCTGTTACCTGAATTTTCAGCTTTGGAAAATGTATTAATTCCAACTTGGATTAAAGAGAAACGAAGTAATAGTGATTATGCAGAAAGTCTTTTCTCCGATTTAGGTTTATCTAGTAAATTACACAGTTTTCCAAACCAATTAAGTGGAGGAGAGAGGGCAAGAGTTGCTTTAATTAGAGGTATAGTGAACAAGCCAAGAATTCTTTTCGCCGATGAACCTACTGGTAATCTTGATGAAGAAAATGCATCTAGACTTATCAAACTTTTAATGAAAATTAATGAAAAGTATAATCAGGCAATAGTCATTACAACCCATAATCCTAAAGTTGCCAAAATTGGAAATAAAAAATTTAAACTTGAAAAAGGTAAATTAAATTAATATCATGAAAGAAAATTTTTCAAAAAGAATTCAAACTATTATTAAAATTTCTAAAGAAGAAGCGATCCGGCTAGGACATAGTTATGTTGGATCTGAACATTTACTTCTAGGATTAATTAAAATTGAGACAGGTCTTTCAAAAAAAATATTTCAAATATATGACATAGATTTTAAAAAGACAGTTTCTAGAATTGAAGATTTAATTAAAACTTCCGGTGGGACAATAACATTAGGACATTTACCACTTACTAGAAGAGCTGAAAGAATATTAAGAAACTCTTTTAAAGAGTCTCTAAAACTAGGTGCTCCTATTGCTGATGATGAGCATTTGCTTTTAGCATTGCTTTCTGAATCAGAAGGGGTCGCTGTTGACACCTTAAAAGCTTTTTCAATTGATTATGAAACAGTAAAAGATCTAATCGATTCGAATGATCAAAACCAAACCACTCTAAACCAAGATCTCCAAGGTCAAGAAATTAAATCTAACTCAAAAACACCAACATTAGATCATTTTTCAAGAGATATCACTTCTTTAGCAAATAAAGGTAAGCTAGATCCTGTACTAGGAAGAGAAAATGAGATTGAACGCTTGGCTCAAATACTTACTCGCCGAAAAAAAAATAACCCGGTATTAATAGGAGAGCCAGGTGTTGGGAAAACTGCGATCATTGAAGGCCTTGCGCATCGAATAATTTGTAAAACAGTTCCAAGAGTTCTTCATAATCAAAGAGTCTTATCTTTAGATTTGGCTTCGATAGTGGCTGGTACAAAATACAGAGGTCAATTTGAAGAGAGGCTTAAAAATATGATGGATGAGTTAGAAAAATCTGAAAACATAATTATTTTTATCGATGAGCTTCATACAATAGTTGGTGCTGGAGGTGCAGGAGGATCTTTAGATGCTTCTAATATGTTTAAACCTGCGCTTGCTCGAGGAGATGTTAAATGTATTGGTGCTACTACTTTAAATGAGTACAGGAAAGTTATAGAGAAAGATGGGGCTCTTGATCGTAGATTTCAAAAAATAATTGTTAATCCTCCAACTTTAGAGGAGTCTGTAAATATTTTAAATGGCCTGAAATCAAAATATGAAGAGCATCATTTTGTTCAGTATACAGATGAATCGATTAAAGCTTGTGTTCATTTATCAGATAGATATATTTCGGATAAGTTTTTACCAGATAAAGCAATTGATATCTTAGATGAAGCTGGTGCACGTGCTCATATGTATAATCTGAAAGTGCCAAAAAAAATTATTTTGATCGAAGAAAATCTAAAAAAAATACGAGAAAAAAAAGAAGTTAAGGTTAATAATCAACAGTTTGAAGAAGCTGCGATATTAAGAGATAGCGAAAAAAAGATGTTTAAAAGACTACTTAAAGCACAAAAAAAATGGAATGAAGATGAAAAACGAGTAGTTACTAAAATAAAATATCAAAATATTGCAGATGTTGTTTCTGTAATAACTGGAATTCCAATGTCTAAAATTAATGAGGCAGAAAGTGCTAAATTACTACAGTTAGATAAAGTTTTGGAAAAGTATATAGTTGGGCAAAACCAGGCAATTAATTCTTTATCAAGAGCTATAAAAAGATCAAGGGTTGGCTTAAGTAATCCGAACAAGCCAATAGGTGTTTTTCTTTTTCTTGGTCCAACTGGAATAGGTAAAACTGAACTGGCTAAACGCTTGGCTCTTAATCTCTTTCCTCACAAAAATTCTTTAGTGAAAATTGATTTATCAGAGTACAGGGAAAGATTTTCAATATCCAGACTAATTGGATCTCCTCCTGGTTATGTGGGGTATGAGGAAGGTGGAGAGTTAACTGAAAAAATTAGAAAAAATCCACACTCAGTAATTTTGCTTGATGAAATAGAGAAAGGCCACCCTGCAATATTTAATGTGTTACTTCAAGTGTTTGATGAGGGTGTAGTTACTGATGGATTTGGAAGGAAAATCAATTTTAAAAATACAATTATTATTATGACATCGAATATGGGTACAAATAGTCTTGAAAATTATGATTACGGATTTGGAAGTAAACAAAAAGAGCAAAAACAAAAGATAAATAAAACTGAAATCATGGATAAGGTTCGTAATACTTTTTCTCCAGAGTTAATTAATAGAATAGACGAGTCTATTATATTTAACTCTTTAGGTGAAGAAGACGTTTATCAGATTATTGATCTTCAAGTTTCTGACTTAGTTGATAGCCTTAAAAAAATGAATTTAAAGCTAAGAATAAATAAAACAGCCAAAAAATATATAGCTATAAAAAGTTATGATCCTAAATATGGTGTCAGGTTACTGAGAAGAAAGATTCAAAAGTACTTAGAGGATCCAATCTCTGATATAATTCTAAAAAAACCTCCTGAAAATGGTACCCTAATTTCTGTAAAATACCAAAAAAATAAATTATGTATCAATTTATTACAACCAAAAGTAGCAAGATAATTGAAATTATAAATCTTCTGATTAGTTAAACCTCAGTATGTCAAAAAGTCTCTGTTCTTTTTCAAACATGCCTATTTGGCTTTTGTCAACATTTGGTATACTAGTTGCGATTCCTTTAGTGTAATCATTTATAGTATTTTTAAGGAGCAAGAATGAGTAAAATTATCGGAATTGACTTAGGAACAACAAATTCATGTGTAGCTGTTCTAGAAGGCGGTGAGCCCACTGTAATTACTAGTCCAGAAGGTGGTCGCACTACACCCTCAGTTGTAGGATTTGCCAAAGATGGAGAAAGATTAGTTGGACAAGCAGCCAAACGTCAAGCTGTAACAAACCCTGAAAATACAGTTTTTTCAATAAAACGTTTCATGGGGAGAATGTACGATGAAGTCGGGACTGAAATAACAGAAGTGCCTTATACTGTTGGTAAAAATTCTTCGAATGCTTGTGTGGTAAATGCCGGAGATAAAGAATATACACCTCCTCAAGTATCAGCCATGGTATTGCAAAAGCTTAAGCAACAAGCTGAAGAATATTTAGGAAATAAGGTTACTGATGCAGTTATCACTGTTCCTGCTTATTTTAATGATTCCCAAAGACAAGCTACAAAAGATGCAGGCAAAATTGCGGGCTTGAATGTTCGTAGAATAATCAATGAGCCTACAGCAGCATCTCTTGCGTATGGCTTAGATAAAAAGAAAGATGAAAAAATCGCTGTATTTGATCTTGGTGGTGGTACTTTTGATGTTTCAATACTAGAGCTTGGTGATGGTGTTTTTGAAGTGAAGTCTTCCAATGGTGACGGGCACTTGGGTGGTGATGATTTTGACCAAAAATTAATCGATTGGATTGCGGATGAATTTAACAAGTCAGATGGAATAGATTTAAGAAAAGACCCTATGGCCCTGCAAAGGCTTAAAGAAGCTGCAGAAACGGCTAAGAAAGAATTATCCTCATCAAAACAGACTGATATTAATTTACCATTTGTAACTGCAGATGCTTCTGGGCCAAAGCATTTAAACCTTTCGTTAACACAAGCGAAGTTTGAAGATCTTGTAAGTGACTTAATAGAGAGGACTGTTCAACCATGTTTGCAAGCTATTAAAGATGCTGGAATGGCTACTTCTGAAATAGATGAAGTTATTCTGGTTGGTGGATCTTCCCGAATACCAAAAATTCAAGAAAAAGTAAAAGAAATTTTCGGAAAAGAACCTAATAAAAGTGTAAATCCAGACGAAGTTGTAGCTCTTGGCGCAGCAATTCAAGGTGGAGTTCTTTCTGGTGATGTGGATGACATATTGCTCCTTGATGTTACACCTCTTTCCTTAGGAATTGAAACTCTTGGTAGTGTTTCAACTCCATTGATTGAAAGAAATACAACGATTCCAACAAAAAAATCTCAAGTCTTTTCTACTGCAGCGGATAACCAGACCACTGTTGAAATACATGTATTGCAGGGAGAAAGAGAGATGGCCAGTGATAACAAGACGATTGGAAGATTTCATTTAGCAGATATTCCTTCAGCACCAAGGGGAACACCTCAGATTGAGGTTACCTTTGACATCGATGCAAATGGTATTCTTAATGTCAATGCTAAAGATAAAACAACTGGAAAAGAACAGAGCATTCGTATTGAAGCTTCTAGTGGCTTGAGTGATTCAGATATAGATAAAATGGTTAATGATGCAAAAAAAAATGAAGCTGAAGATAAAATAAAACGAGAAAAAGTAGATTTGTTAAACCAATCAGAACAGGTTGTCTATGAAATTGAGAAAAACTTAACTGAGAATGGCGATAAGCTCGATGATTCTGAAAAAAGTAATTTAACAGAAAAGTTGAATAGTTTAAAAAAAGCCAAAGAATCTGGAAACATTGAAGATTTAAAATCTTCAATAAATGATTTAAACACACTCTATGGAACTTTAGCCGCAAAAATGACATCTGCTGACACTCAAAATCCATCAGGTGCAGAACCTAATCCCTCATCAAAACAGCCTTCAGGAAAGACGAATACAAAAGAAGCTGAAGTTGAAGATGCTGACTTTGAAGTTGTAGAATAAAAGGTTATTTAAAAGGCACTTAAATAGTGCCTTTTTTTAATTTTAAGATACTTCTATTTTATAAGTTGATATCGTAACCTTTACGTTGTGATATTGCGCCAATTAAAAGCCTATCTATTTTTAGCTCTTCTTATACCAATTCTGTTGGTTGGTATCCTTGGGCGAACCTCTTTTCACACTAAATACATTGAAAGCTATATAAATAACAGAATTAGCTCTTCTGATTGGAATTTCTCATTAGAAAAATCTTCAGGGTTTCTTTTTTCAACTTTTTATTTTGAAAATATTCAAATTACAGATTTAAATAAATCGGTTTATTCAATAAAAAAAACTGCTATAAATATAAACTTATTATCACTTCTGCTTGGTGAATGGACTCTCGATTTAGCTAGTTTTGAAGGAATTAATGGAATTATTTATAACACTAAAAAGAATAATAAAAAAACATTCAAATTTAGTGAATTTTTAAAAGTGCCCTTTAATATAAAGTCTTTATTTATTAATGGAAAATTAAATAGATCAATAAATGAAAATAAATATGATATTAATTTCTTTATTGGAGGATCTTTTACTAAAAAAAATGGTAATAATTTGAGTTGTGATATTTTTAAAGTTAACATAGATAACAAGCCGAATTTATCTTTTGATTTAAAAGAGCTTTTAATTCATGAAGACTCCCTAAATATCTCATTAAATCATTTTAATGGTAAGGCCTTTAACTTACCTGTTAATGGAGGGTTTGTTTTTAATAAAAATACTTTAATAATGAAGGGAGAATTAGAGCTGGTTGAATTTTCTATACCAGAAGATCTTTTTGATAAGATACCAATGAAAAATAAGTTTTCAAAATTTAAGGTAAAACTAGATTTAGAAACAGACCTGAACTATTTTTCTGGAAATATTAGCCTAAAAAATGAACTTGGTTTAAATACGAATGGAAAATTTTTAGTTTCAAAAGATAATAAAACATGGTTTTTAAAAAACTTAAAATTAAACGGTGAAAACTCTGAATTAACTATAAATGGTTTATTAGAAGACAGAGAGAGAGTTAACTGTTATATTAATCTATCTAACCTAGATCTTAGTAGGTGGATGAATGGGCAAAAAGAAACAGACCTCTCCGGATTATTAATCTTAGATGCAAGCCTAGAAAATTACTCAACTTTAGATCAAATTGATTTAACTCTAGAGGTTCTCGAGGAAAAATTATTTCATCAAGGCGAAATTTCTATTAATGGACAAATCAGTTATAAAGATAGTATTCTTACTACTATTGATCCTGTATTACTTTTTGTAGAGGATAATTACTTGACCATTGAGGGCAAAGGTGATTTTAGAAATAACGAAGTCTCATTACTTACAATTTTAGAAAAAGCAAATATTGAACTTGTTAATAATTTTTTACCAGGAGATTTTATTTCTGGTTCAGCTACTGGAAAATTGAATATAAATGGAAAGTTTGATAGTCCCACCGCATCATCTGAATTACTCTGCGAAAATGTGAAGATAGAAGGTTTTCTTTTAGAATCATTAGAATTGGTTTCTAAAGTACAAATTGATGATGATACCTTTTCAGGGTTTTTAGATGTAAAAGCTGGAGAAGGTACTTGGAGGGAATACTCGTTTGAGAGTGGAACTTTAGGAGCTATTTTTAATAAAGATGAAATTATACTTGATAATTGTCACTTTAAATCTGGTAAGGATTTCTTTCAAGCATCGGGAAGCATTAAAAATTTAAAAGATTATAAAATTGAAAGATTACAAATCGCTTATCAAAATAATTATCTAGTAAACTCGAAAGATGTTGTTTTTTCCTTGAGTGATTCTACATTTGAAAGTTTACCATTTGAGTTTCATATTAATGATGGAATGCTTGAGGGTATTCTAAAAAAGAAAAAAGGAATTGAGGGTCATTTTAAAATGTCTAATTTTGATGCGAACGTTTTGACCCAATTTATAGATGACAATCGTTTAAAAGTCTCTGGCCTTGTTTTTGGAGAAGTATATGTTAATTCAAATGTAATAAATACTGATTTAGATATAGATATCTCTTTGAAAAATGGTTCTTATATGGAACAAAAATTTAATGAGATGATTATATCTTGTTTGCTAAGAAACAATGTGTTGCACATAGACGATATTTCTATGACAAAGAAGGATGAAGTAGGTTTTAACCTTAGTGGTATTTACCCATTTACAAGTACAAAAGGAAGGATTCCTTCAATTTCGATTGTGTCAAACTTTTCAAATTTCCCGTTGAAATTTATAAATCTATTCAGCCCTAATTTTTTTCAATTAGAAGGTCAAGCCTCTGGTGAATTTTTAATTAATGGTAGTCTTCAAAAGAGCTATTATGATTATAGCTTAAACGTTAATAATATGTATTTTGATTTAGTTAATTTAGGTAAAGTTGCTTTAAAAGGGAGTTATAATAACAACAAGCTTTATGTTGATAGATTTAATTCTATTTCCTCAGATGGTGAAATTAATTCAAGCGGAAGTATTCCTTTTGACTTGAATTTAGGGTCTAAAAACTTAGGACAGCTTTTTAGTGATGATATTTTAGATTTTCATATTGATTCTAAAATGAAAAAACTTCCATTTTTAACACCTTATATCTCTGATCTAGATTCAGTTATTGGTAATTTTTCTATGACTCTATCTTTGTCCGGTTTTCCAAAAGATATTCAACGAAATGGTAAGCTATCTATAGAGAATGGTCTAATGTATTCCATGCAATTAACCGATCCAATTAAGGCCTTAAATGGAAAAGCTGTAATCGATAAAAATATTTTAAAAGTAGATGAAATGTTTGCGTTAGTTTATAATCCGAGATCTAATTATATCGAACAAAAAAAGCCAAATACTCAAATAGTTGGTTCCATTGATATAAGTCAATTTTTTAAACCCAAATACAATTTATCAATTAAAGCAAAAGATGTATCATATGAGCTTTTATCTATCGATATTTCTGGTTTAGCTAATCTAGATCTAAATATTAGTGGGAGGGATACTGTAGAAATAGTAGGAAAAATAGAATCAATAGATGCTGAAATATTTTATGAGTTTAATACCGAAGAAATTGGAACAGCATTAGATGATAATGGTGTTGTTATGTCTTACAACTTAAATATCCCACTTAGATCTTCAGCTTTTTTTCAAAATTCTCAAATTGATGCAGAACTATTAGGTGAAATAAATTTATCTCAAAAAGGACATCAAGAAATTGATTTTGGAGGGCAAATTATAGTTGAGAATGGTAGCGTTTTTTCATATAAAGATAACTTTAGCGATCTGCAAGGCGTTGTAAGTTTTGATAATAAAGGATTCAATCCTTTTGTTGATGTTAATGCATATACTTTTATTGAAGATGAAAGAATTAATCTTAGAATAACGGGTGGCATAGAAGATTTAGATATAGTTCTAGAATCAGGAAGTGGTTTTTCTGAAAGTGATATTTTAGAGCTACTAACTTGGGGAAAGCGCTTTGAAGATCAAGAAATGACTTCAACAGGATTTGGAAATCAAACTGTTTCAATTCTTGGCTCATTACTAGAAAACCAACTAGAAAAGAATTTAAAAGAATCAAATATCGGTATGATGAATTATGTTGATGATATAGATATTAAAGGTGCAGCATCATTACTGCAGGGAGCTGATGAAGATTTTGAGTTAACAGCAAAAAGAAAAATTGGAGATAAAACATACTTAAACTTATCATATAAGCGTTCATTCTCGCTTAACCAAGATCAATCGCAGATTGGTGTAGAATACAAACTGAGTAGGCATTTTTCTGTTGTTGGTAATATGGATAGAGAAGGTAATTTAAATCTTAAATATAGATATAGATATGCTTACTAATAATAACATATGAAGCTGAAAAGTTTTACAATTTCTGTATGTTTCTTACTTATGTGTCTATTGGCTGAAGAAAATAGAAAGATTAGGAAAATAGATATTAAAGGAAATAAAAATATTTCAGATCAAGCTTTATTATCTATTTTAAGACAAAAGCCTCCAAATATTTTTTTTAAAAGACCAAATTTTAATCCAAGACTTTTAAAATTAGATGCTTTAACGATTAAAAACTACTATCATTCTAAGGGGTTTCTTGATGTTGACGTGATCGATGTTTTTAATGATACTAATGGTTCTGTAGACATTATTTTTGAAATTATTGAGGGAAAGCAATATTTCTTATCAGATATAAAATTATCTGGGAACCAATTAGTTACAGATACAGAAATAAAACAGATTTTAGGGCTTTTTGAAGGCCAGCCATATAATCCAGTTGGTGTTAATGATAACATTTATCAATTGGAAAATATTTACCATAATATGTCTAAACTATTTTTTTCAATAAAAGTTAAGGATAATATAATTGATTCTGTTCTGGTTAATATTATTATTGAGGAAGGAAAAAATATATCTATAAAAAATTTATTCTTAGAAAAAATAGGAAATATTGATAGCTCTTTAATCTATCGTGAGATTTTATTTAAAAGTGGAGATCTTTATTCTAAGAATATAGTAGACAAAACATCTAAGAGGCTTCGTGAAATGGGGGTCTTTTCTAATGTTAATATTATTCCCGTGAAGGTTTCTGAATCTGATTCTCTTGTGAACTTAGTTCTTGATTTTCGGAGATATAAACAGCGTGAATGGAACTCATCTGGAGGATATGATCCAATTAGTTTCTCGGAAGGAGCTCCTGAATTACCAGCCTTAAGTGGAACTATTGAATGGAGAAATAGATCTTTTTTTAATACTCCAAAACAATTTTCCACAAAACTTTTAGCTGGGGTACCAGTAAGCGCTGATTTTTTAACACCTCGTATTAGATATGATGTAAGTTTATCTGGAAATTGGTTTTTCAATATTCGGTTTCCAACCACAATAACAGCTTACTATGAAAGTTTTATTTTATATAATGCAAATAAATATGATGGTGATATAAACCGCTTTGGAGCTGATTTATCACAAAGAGTAGATTTTAAAGATAGGTCTTTTGGTGAAATTAAAGCTGTGTGGGAATCCTTTAGTGATAACGAACTAAATATATTGGAAGAAAAAACAATTTCTTTTAAGCTTAATATCGATAAAAAAAACATGCCACTCTACACAACAAAAGGATACTTGTTTCGTGGTGTTTTCAAATTAGCAGGTTTTGGAGGTGAAAGACAGTATCGTAAAATAGATTTAACAAACCAGGTTTACTTTCCAATTTGGAATAGCTCAGTCTTTGCAATTAGGGTTCAAACAGGAAAAATATGGGGCTGGAATAATAAAAATACTGATTATTCATATGAAAAATTTTACTTGGGTGGTAGTACTTCTATGAGAGCATGGGATGTGCTACGTTTTAAAGAATCTAATAGTAATCCAACAGGAAAAGTAATACGAATAATGTCTAATATTGAACTAAGAAGCCTTTTTTATAAAAACTATGGTTTTACAGTTTTTTCTGATGGCGGATTACTTGAAGATAATTTTCATAATATAGCTTTCGATAATATGATGTGGGATGCTGGTTTAGGTCTAACTGTGAAAACACCACTTGGGCCTGCTCGATTAGATTATGCGTTCCAAATTAATAACAAAGGAAGAAGGAAGATTCAGCTAGGTGTGCAGAGCTTGTTTTAATAATTTTTAGAGTAAGTAAATATAAAAATTATATAGTTTTAAACAGTATCAAATCCTTTACCTAGAATAAAAACTAAATTAATTTTAACAATAATATTTAAAAGAAAGATAAGGAAAATAATGAAAAATAAATTTATTTTATCAGTAGCTCTAATGATAACGGCAATCAGTTGCTCTAAAACGCCAAATCAATTATTTGAACTATCAAACGAAAATCTAGAAATCGATAACATAGACCAGGCTATAGTTAATCTGGATAAAATAGTTAAAAACTATCCTAAAGACAGTTTAGCTTCTAAGGCTCAGTATAAAATTGCTTCAATTTATCTTAACTGGAAGAATGATTTAAATAATGGCTTTATTCAATTACAAAATACAGCTATAAACTATAATAACTCAATACAGGGAGAACAAGCTCAGTCTGAAATCGATCAGTTTCCTGAGTATATAATAAATAAAGCTGAATCTTTAAGAAAAAGAAAAATGTTAAAAGAAGCAGTTGACCATCTAATGTATATGACCGATAAATATCCAGTTCATGAATTGACTCCAAAAGCACAATATATGCTTGGCGATGTTTATATGAATGATTTCAGAGATTTTTCAACTGCGATTCAAGAATATAGAAAGGTTCTTGAGACCTATAGTGGCTCTTCTCAGGAACCTCATGCATTATTCATGATTGGCTACATATACGCAAATATTCTAAAAGATAATAGAAGTGCTGAAGTTGAATACAAAGCCTTTATGGAACAATTTCCAAATCATGAGTTGTATCCGTCTGTTAAGTTTGAATTAGAGTTTCTAGGAAAAAGTATTGAAGAGATACCGGCCCTAAAACATATTACGACTTAGGAAAATATTATGACAGATTTTAGTTTAAATCAGATTAATCAAAAAATTTCTGAATCCTCGAGCTTTGTTGATGATTTACTTCTATCCATGAATAAAGTTATTCTGGGGCAAGAAGAGTTAGTTAATAAAATTATAGTATCAATGCTTGCAAATGGCCATATTTTATTAGAAGGTGTACCAGGCCTAGCAAAAACCATGATGGTGAAAACTTTGTCAGGGCTTATTGATACTAAATTTCAAAGAATTCAATTCACCCCAGACATGTTACCTGCTGACTTGTTGGGTACACTAATTTATAATCAGAAAACTGGTGAGTTTGAGACAAGGAAAGGACCTATTTTTTCAAATATAATTTTAGCAGATGAAATCAATAGGTCTCCGGCCAAAGTCCAAAGCGCTCTTTTGGAGGCTATGCAAGAAAGACAGATTACGATTGGCGAAAATACATTTAAATTAAAATCCCCGTTTTTAGTAATGGCTACCCAGAATCCTGTTGAACAAGAGGGAACTTACCCTCTTCCCGAAGCTCAAGTTGATAGGTTTATGTTTAAACTATTAGTTGATTATCCAAGCCTTGACTCTGAGAGGTTAGTTCTGAGACAAAACACTACCTCAAAACAAGTTGAAAAAGTTGATGCTATCATAAAACCAAATAAAATATTACAAGCACAGGAAGTAATTGAAAATATTTACGTAGACGAAAAAGTTGAAGATTATGTTCTCAATTTAGTTTTTGCGACTCGCAACCCTGAGAATTATAAATTAAATGATTTATCTAGACTTATTGATGTCGGGGCTTCTCCAAGGGCAACCATTAATCTTATAAGAGCGGCAAAGGCAAGGGCTTTTGTAAATCGCAGAGGCTTTATCACCCCAGAAGATATAAGGTATATAGGCTCTGATGTTTTGAGGCATAGAATTATCCTTACTTATGAAGCAGAGGCTGAAGAAATGACTGCAGAGGACGTCATTCAAAGATTATTTGAAGTAGTCGAGGTTCCCTAAATAGAATATGATTCCAAGCGAAATCCTTCGAAAAGTTAAACGGATCGAGCTAAGAACTCGAGGACTAGTCAATGAACTTTTTGGGGGTCAATATCATTCTGCTTTTAAAGGAAGGGGTATGACATTTTCAGAAGTTCGCGAATATCAACCCGGAGATGATATAAGGCTAATAGACTGGAATGTGACAGCTAGATCAAACTCTCCTTTTATTAAGGTTTTTGAAGAAGAAAGAGAATTGACCGTTTATTTAATAGTAGATATATCTGCATCTGGACAGTTCGGGTCTAATGAAAAGCTTAAGCAAGAGATAGGAGCAGAAATTGCCGCTGTATTAGGTTTTTCAGCAATTAAAAATAATGATAAAGTTGGTCTGCTCTTATTTTCAGATATCATTGAAAAATATTTAATTCCGAAGAAAGGAAAAAGTCACATACTTAGGGTAATCCAAGAACTGTTAAACAGCAAGCCTAAACATAAAAGAACATCAATTAAAACTGCATTTGATTATTTGCTGAAGATCTCAACCAGAAAGAGTGTTGTGTTTTTTATCTCAGATTTTATTGATGAGAGCTATTGGGATTCTCTAAAAGTTGTGAATCGGAAACATGACTTAATAGGTATACATTTATATGACGCAGCAGAATATAAATTACCTGATGCTGGTGTTATTAAAGTTAAAGATGCTGAAACTAATGATTCATTTTGGATTGATACTTCTAACCATTTTTTAAAGTTACAGTTACAAGAAAAATTGTTGTCAGATAAAGATAATTTTATAAAAAGTGCAAAAAATATTGGATTTGACTTAATCTCGATTTCAACAGAACAAGATTATATTGACCCTCTTCTTGCTTTCTTCAGAATGAGGGAGAAACGGTCATAATATATGATATATATACATATATTATTTATATCTTTAGCCTTTTCAAATAATTTTAATGTCAAAGAAAAATTAGATAAAAGTAATGCATTGATTGGTGATGTTCTTATTTGGAGTGTAAAAGTTGAAGGAGATTCAATAGAGCAAGTTAGGTACCCTCTAATTGACTATGAATCAGATTCTATTATGATAAAAAATCAAGGATTTTTTAAAGAAAAGGATATTGTAACCGGAACATTTTTTGAGTTAATAGCATGGGATAAAGGCACTTATTTGACACCCAATTATCAAGTCAATATTATCAAAAGAGATAGTACGAAAAATATAAATATTTCAACAAAGAGACTATCTTTCACAGTTAATTCTATTTTAGCAGATACCTCAATAAAAGATTTTAGGCCTCTCAAGGCACCTATTCCAATTAAGAGTGTTTTCCCTTTTAGGTTATTTTTTTTTAGTTTAGTTCTTATTTTTTCTTTAATTACTTTTATTTTAATTATCAAAAGACGAGAAAAATCAATTTATATTAAAAATAAGTACATAGAGAATAAAAATCCTAAAAACATCGCATTAGAAAGATTAAACAATCTTAATACTGATGGACTTACTAAAGATTTTTACGCTGATCTTTCACATATAACAAGGCAGTACATAGAAGATACTTATTTTATAAGAACTCTAGAAATGACTACAGGTGAAATTTCTGAAAATAAAGATCTAATTCACATTGATGAAATTCAATTAGAATTTTGGATTAATTTTCTTCAAGAAGCAGATAAAGTAAAATATGCTAAAGAACTATATTCGGTTGAAAAAATGAATAGTGATATGAAATCAATATTAAGTTGGATTAATGAAATTTAAAATTCCTCTTTTATTTCAACTCATTTGATCCTGAATTTCATAGACGTAAGTTCTTATAGAATTAATTAATTAATTATTGAGGCTTTGATGGCGAATACTTCAGACATAAGAAATGGAGCAGTGATGCTTCACAAAAATAAACGTATGAAAGTAGTAGAATTCCAGCATGTGAAACCAGGAAAGGGAAATGCATTTGTTCGAACTAAGTTAAAAGACATCCAAACGGGCAAAATTATTGATGAAACATTTAATGCTGGCCATAAAATTCAAATTATACGAGTAGAATCAAAAGCGATGCAATTTTTATATGTTGATGGTGAATCATATATATTTATGGATAATGAGAACTTTGAGCAATTAAATGTACCAAACTCATCTGTTGGTGATGGAAAAAACTATTTAATTGCTGGAGTAAATGTTGATTTGTTATTTGATGGTAGTGAGGTTTTAGATATCCGACTTCCTTCGCACATAACTCTCGAAGTTACTGAAACTGAACCTGGGTTTAAGGGAAATACTGCTACGGGAGCATCCAAACCGGCAACCTTAGAAACAGGATATGTTCTTAATGTACCTTTATTTATTAATGAAGGAGATAAGCTAAGAATAGATACGCGTACCGGCGATTATGTCGAGCGTTCAAAAGATTAATTTTATAGAGGAGAACCATTATGTGGCAGGATAAATTAAAAGAGATTATATACATTCTTGAAAATTCAAATGTAAATGAAATTGAAGTTAGTTTTTGGTGGAAAAAGTTTAGAGTTGTTAAGTCCTCTAGTACTATTATGAGCAATAATACTAACTCCAATATTGAACAAGTTCAAAGCGTACCCGTGCACTCAACAAACCAAGAAACTTCCTCGATAGATGAAAAGATTAAAAGTGTAACTGAAGGCGAGGAACTATTGTCTCCTATGCCCGGAACCTTTTACTCTGCCCCAACCCCTGATGATCCGCCATTTGTCACAATTGGATCTAAAGTTGTAAAAGGACAAACTTTATGTATTATTGAAGCAATGAAAATTATGAATGAGATTGAATCAGAAATTGATGGAACGGTATCTGAAGTTTTAATTCAAAATAGCGATCCTATTGAATATAATCAGCCTTTATTTAAAATAAAGCCTATTTAAAAATATGTATAAAAAAGTACTAATTGCTAATAGAGGTGAAATTGCACTGAGGGTCATTCGCGCATGCCATGAGTTAAATATTAAAACAGTAGCTGTTTATTCAACCGCCGATGAATTATCTCTACATGTAAAATTTGCCGATGAGGCTGTTTGCATTGGTCCTCCAATGAGCAAGGATAGTTATCTTAATATTCCTCGGATCATTGCAGCTGCAGAGATAACTGGATCTGATGCCATTCACCCTGGTTACGGTTTTTTATCTGAATCAGCACAGTTTTCAAAAATTTGTAAAGAAAATGGTTTTAGCTTTCTTGGGCCAAGCCCTGAAATAATTGATTCTATGGGAAATAAAGCGAAGGCAAAGATGACAATGAAAGCTGCTGGAGTTCCCGTTGTACCAGGTGGAGATGGTATTCTGGATGGCCCAGAAGAAGCATTGTCAAAAGCCAATGAAATGGGATATCCAATAATGCTTAAAGCATCTGCTGGAGGTGGAGGCAGAGGTATGAGGTTTGTAGAATCGCCTGAGGATGTTGTTTCTTCATACAAATCGGCGAATCAAGAATCATTGACTGCATTTGGTAATGGTGATATTTACATTGAAAAGTTTATTGAAAATCCAAGGCATATAGAAGTGCAAGTTTTATCAGATTCTTTTGGGAACTGTATACATTTAGGGGAACGAGAATGTTCTATCCAGAGAAGGCACCAAAAGCTAATCGAAGAATCTCCTTCACCATTTGTAGATGAAAAAACACGAATAGCGATTGGGGAAGCGGCTGTAAAAGGTGCGAAGTCTGTGAACTATGTAGGTGTTGGGACAGTAGAATTTTTAATGGATAAAAACAAAAATTTTTACTTTATGGAAATGAATACAAGAATACAAGTTGAACACCCAGTAACTGAAATGGTTACTGGAGTTGATCTAATAAAGCAACAGATTAAAATGCATGCTGGTGAAAAGTGCCCTATTGATTCGAAAGGTTTTAAATTGAGAGGTCACTCCATCGAATGCCGAATTAATGCAGAGGACCCTTCAAATAACTTTCTTCCTTTTCCTGGTAAAATCACTAGCTTCCATATGCCCGGAGGAAAAGGGGTAAGAGTAGATTCTCATGCTTATGCTGGTTATGTAATCCCATCTCAATATGATTCAATGATTGGGAAAATTATTGTTCATGCAAAAAATAGAAAACGTGCCATCATTAGAATGCAGAGAGCCCTTGAAGAAACTATTATAGACGGACCAAAAACCACAATTCCTTACCAAATGGCAATTATGAAAAATGATAAATTTAAATCAGGAGATTTTGACACTAGCTTTTTGGAAACATTTACTTTTAAAAATAAAAAAACATAAAAAAGAGCAAAGGCAAGATGAAAATACCTAAAAATTTACTATACACAAGAGAACATGAGTGGGCAGAGTTCAAAGATAATGAAGTAACAATTGGAATAACAGATTATGCACAGGGCCAATTAGGTGATGTTATTTTTATTGAATTTCCAGATGTTGGTGAAAAATTTAATTCAGGAGATGTTTTTGGTGAAGTTGAAGCAGTAAAGACAGTATCTGAATTATATCTTCCAATTTCAGGAGCTATAACTAAAATTAACGAAAGTTTAGAAGATGCACCTGAGAGCGTAAACTCTGATCCATATGGGAAAGGGTGGCTGGTCAAAATTTCCCCAGAAAATATTAATGACCGTGCAGGTTTAATCAACTCAGAAGAATATGAAGATTTTATTAGCTAAATGTCTGTTTTTTCAAATTTAAATCAAACTATCAAGCAAAGAGGATCTGCTTATGTTGTTTTGATCGATCCTGATAAAAAAAATGTCAATTCACTTGATCAAAATATTAAAGTTGGTAATAAATCAAATGTAGATGCTTTTTTTGTTGGAGGTAGTTTGATGATGGATAGTGAAAGCAACAATAGAGTCGCAAATATAAAAAAAAAATCTGAAATACCTTTAATCTTATTTCCCGGAGGAGTGGGACAACTAAGTAAGCATTATGACGCAATGCTTTTCATGTCCGTAATCTCCGGTAGAAATTCACACTACTTAATCGGGGAGCAGGTTATAGCTGCTCCAGTTGTAAAAGACTTAGGTATTGAAACTATTGCAACAGGATATATACTTCTTGATGGAGGAGCTTGCACTACTGTAGAGTTTATGAGTGGAACTAGACCAATTCCCACAAATAAAATAGATATAATTATTGCACATGCTTTAGCTGGACAATATTTAGGTATGGAAGCAATATATCTAGAATCTGGAAGCGGAGCTCAATCACCGGTTACTATAGATGTTGTTACCGCGGTAAGAGAAGTTATCAATATTCCAATAATTATAGGTGGTGGTATCAAGTCACCTGAAACAGCGTCAGAATTAGTTAAAGCAGGAGGGTCAATTATAGTGACTGGCACAATAACAGAAAAGGATTCAAGTCTTATGAGTGAAATTGCAGATGCGGTACATTGGAAAAAAAATGATTAGCTTAATTAAAAACCAAATATTGGAGAGTATAGAGGTTAAAACAAATCTTTTAAACACATCACTTACTAACATTGAAGAGGCAGTTAACCTAATGATTACTTCAATAAAAAATAAAGGAAAAATTTTGTGGTGTGGGAATGGAGGAAGTGCTGCAGATGCACAGCATTTAGCAACAGAGTTAATGGGTGGTATGTCAGACCATGACAGAAAGCCAATTCCTTCGATTTCTCTAGCGACAGACTCCTCATTTTTAACAGCATGGTCAAATGATACAGACTTTGAATCTATCTTCTCTAGACAGGTACAAGGGCTTGGTCTACCGGGTGATGTATTAGTTGGGATTTCCACAAGCGGAAATTCAGAGAATATTGTCTCTGCAATTAAACAAGCTAAATTTAAAGAGTTAAAAACAATTGTTTTGACTGGAGAAAGATCCGGAAAATTGGAAGGTATAGCAGATGTAACAATTAATGTGCCGAGTAAAGATACTCAAAGAATACAAGAGAGCCATATAATGATAGGGCAAATTATCTGCAGTCTGTTAGAAAAAGATTTGCTAAAATAAATTGAAAACCTACCTTAAAGAATATTTAATAATGCTTAAGGTTGAAAAAAACTTATCAGAAAAAACATTACTTGCTTATAAAAGTGACAACATTAAGTATCTAAACTTTATAGATAAGAGCAAAATAAAAGATATAAAAAATATAAAGCAAAAAAATATAAGTGAATATATTCATTTACTATATGATCAAAAATTTTCAACAGCTAGCATAGCTAGAATGTTCTCTTCAATAAGGTCTTTTCATAAATTTTTATTTTCGGAAGAGATCGTTAGTCAAAATCCAACATTAACTGTTCTTAATCCAAAAGTATCTAAAAAACTTCCAGAAATTTTAGATGAAACTGAAATTAGTTCTATTATTTCTTCTGTTAAACAATCCTCGCAATTTTTTTACAGAGATAAGGCAATCATTGAGACTTTATATTCTTGTGGTTTAAGAGTTTCCGAGTTGTGTGACCTAAGCATTTCAAACCTCTTTTTAGATGATGAACTAATTCGTATTTTAGGTAAAGGTTCTAAGGAAAGACTTGTCCCAATATCAAATAAAGCAAAAGAGTGTATTAATAAGTACTTAATTCATAGCAGACCAGTACTATTAAAAAAAGAATTGGTAGATAATTTATTTTTAAGCAAAAACGGGAAGAAGCTAACAAGAGCAATGATAAACAATATACTGAAAAAATATGTTCTGCTCTCTGGAATATCAAAAAAAGTGTCACCACATACACTGAGGCATTCATTTGCAACACACTTATTAGATGGGGGAGCAGACCTTCGATTTGTGCAAGTATTATTAGGGCATAGTGATATATCAACTACTCAAATATATACACACTTAGATAAACATTTACTCAAAGAAGTATATAAGACACATCACCCTAGGAGTTAATAATTCTTTTTAGTCTTTCTACTGAAGCTCTTGTTCTTTTAATTCCAACACTTATGTTTGCATTATCATTCCATGAATTTGCGCATGCTTGGATGGCATCAAAATGTGGAGACAAAACTGCTGAAAGTTTAGGTAGGTTGACACTTAACCCCTTTGCTCACCTTGACCCGATAGGATCTTTGATGATTTTATTTGTTGGCTTTGGTTGGGCAAAGCCCGTTCCGGTTGATGGTAGAAAATTACAAAATCCAAGAACAGATATGATGAAAATTGCAGCAGCGGGTCCGCTATCCAATTTACTTTTGGCATTGGTTGCTGGACTAAGCCTTCGATTTTTAAATAATATTCAGTTATTGAATGACTCATTATTTTTAATTTTAATATATTTTACAAGAATTAATATCTCGTTAGCTATTTTCAACCTAATACCTGTAGCTCCTTTGGATGGTTCTCAAATTTTCTCCAGTTATTTAATGAAAAGAAATCCAACTCTTGCTTGGAAAATTCAGTCCTATGGACCACAAGTCCTTTTCGGACTTATTTTGTTTAGCTACGTAACTGGATTTTCAATTTTATGGATGATAATGGAACCATTTGTAAATTTCTTTATGTTTCTTTTCGTTGGAACAAGTATGTAATTATGTCGTATTTCAAAAGAATTTTCCCTAAAAATAGATTTAAACAACATTCATTATGGAGAACAATATTTATGTTTATTTCGATTGTTTTTATAATCAATTACCTTAAACAGATAACTCTTAATTAACCATGGCTAGACTCATTGAATGTGTACCAAATTTTTCAGAAGGGAGAGATGACTCTAAAATAAATAAAATTATTGAATCCATAAAATCTGTCAAAGGAATAGTTGTTTTAGATGTTGACCCAGGTAAAGATACGAATAGAACTGTAGTCACAATGGTTGGAGAACCTGAAGTTGTTATAGAGGCAGCTTTTAGAGGAATTAAGTGCGCCTCTGAAGTCTTGGATATGACGATACATACTGGTACGCACCCCAGATTAGGTGCAACTGATGTTTGTCCGTTTATTCCAATACAAGACGTATCAATTGATGAGTGTATTAAACTCACAAATATTTTGGCAGAGAAAGTTGGAAAAGAGTTAAATATACCTGTTTATCTTTATGAGAAATCAGCAAAATCAAAAGAAAGAATTAAACTTCCCAATATAAGAGCTGGTGAATATGAAGGCCTATCAGAAAAAATTTTAAAGACTGATTGGAAGCCTGATTATGGTCCATCTAAAATCCATACTAAAGCTGGCGCTGTTATAATAGGATGCAGAGATTTTCTAATAGCCTATAATATAAATTTAAATACGAAAGATCATCGCTTAGCAACAGACATAGCCTTTGAGCTAAGGGAGGCAGGTAGAAGTAAGCGTATTCCAAATCCAAAATCTAGAAATTTGTTAGATGGTGAGATCATAAGAACAGAAGATGGAAAACCTGTAAAGGTATTAGGTCTTTTTAAAGACGTCAAAGCTATTGGGTGGTATGTAGATGAATATAAAAGAGCCCAAATTTCAATTAATTTTAATAATTATAAGAACTCGTCGATCCATAGTGTCTTTGACCAAGCAAATAAATTAGCAAATGAGAGGGGTGTAAGGATTACTGGAAGTGAACTGGTTGGCCTTGTCCCCCTAGAGGCTATGTTAAGTGCGGGAAAATATTATTTAAAAAAACAAGGTCGAAGCATTGGTGTTCCAGAGAAAGATATTATTGAATGCGCTGTCCAATCTTTAGGTCTGAACGACGTCACTGAATTTAAGCCAAATGAAAAAATAATTGATTATGCAGTCTCAAGTAATATTAATTCTTTAGTTGATCTTAATTTTTTAAATGAACTTTCAAGAAACAGCCCCGCTCCAGGAGGCGGGAGTGTCTCTGCCCTTGCTGGGGCATTAGGATCTTCCTTATCATCGATGGTTGCAGCTCTATCGCATGAAAAAAAAGGAATGATTGATAAAAAACCCGAAATGGACCAAATCGGAGAAGATGCACAGTTACTTTTAAAACAATTAACTTTTTTGATTGATGAGGATACAAATGCTTTTAATAATGTGATGAGTGCAAATAGGTTGATAACAGAAAGTAATGAAGATAAAATAAACAAAGATTTGAAAATTGAAAATGCCAATAAATATGCAGCTAAGGTGCCATTAGAAACTGCAAGGTTATGTTTAGATGTCGCCATTTTAGCGGGAAGGTTAATTAAAATTGGAAATCCAAACTCTGTTACTGATGCAGCAGTTGCAGTCGAGGTCTCAGTTGCAGGTTTAAGAGGTGCATGTTTGAATGTACTCATTAATATTAATGAAATTAGTGATGGCAACTTTTCTTCAAAAAAATCAAAACAGGTTAAGGATTTGATAGAAGAATCAGAAGCGTTAAAGGTAAAAAGTTTCGAGAATACATTAAAAATTATTTCTGGATCTAAATAAAATGATTAAACCTTTATCCGAAGATTTAAGAAATAAAATTTCAGCAGGAGAAGTAGTAGAAGGACCATCTTCAATAGTAAAAGAATTAATCGAAAATAGCTTAGATGCGGGATCTACTGATATTTTGGTTGTTGTTGAGAAAGGTGGCCAAGCTTTAATACAAATAAGAGATAATGGTTCTGGTATACCACCAGATCAATTAAAGTTTTCAATTCTAAGATATCATACAAGCAAAATCTCTACATTAGAGAATCTATTTGCCATTAAAACACTTGGTTTTAGAGGAGAGGCTCTCTCCAGTATTTCATCTGTTTCTGAAATGAATATTATTTCTAGTTGTGGAAATGATATAGGCGCTGAGTTAAAAATAGTCAATGGAAAGGTAAAAGATGTTATACCAGCTGCCAGTATAAATGGTACTGAAATAACAATTAAAAATTTATTTTATAATACTCCAGCTAGGAGAAAGTTTCTAAAAACACCTAGAACAGAATTGAGAAAAGTTGTTGATGTTGTGAGACGCTACGGACTGTCATTCCCAGAGGCTACTTTTAAGTTGATTGCTGATAATAGAACTATCTTTCATTTAAATTCAGAAACTTTAGAAGAACGAATTGATAATTTACTAGATCCAACTTACTCTAGAAATTTACTTCCAATCAATGTTGTAAAAGGAGATTATTCTTTTTCTGGATTTGCTGGAAATTTAAACCTCGTGCGCACGCGTCCAGGAGAACAATACTTATTTCTTAATCGGCGTTTTATAAAAGACAGACTTCTTAATAGAGCTGTCTATAATGCTTATGAATCCTTAGTTAAGCGGGGTGAATATCCTTTTTTTATAATAAATTTAGAGATACCACTTGATCAAGTTGATGTAAATGTTCATCCAATGAAGACAGAAGTCCGATTTAAAGATGAATGGAGATTGTTTAATATTTTGAAATCTGGTGTAACGGATGCATTAAATAATATATTAAATACTACTCCTGAGTTTGATACTAGTTTTTATAGAAGTGATAATACCAAATTTAATTTTAAAGATACCTCTAATAATTGGTTTGCAAATAGAAATGAATCAGTTCAGGTAAACCCAGATCAAGAGAACTTTTCTCTCAAAGTATCTGATTCCGTTTATCCAGTATATACAAATTTAGAAAGAGCAAAAAACTATGCAACTAAGTTAGCTGAAACCCCAATAAATAAAACCGAAGAAATTGCAACTGAAAATATATGGCAAATTCATAAAAAATATATTCTTTCTGAAATTAATAGTGGTTTAGTTATAATTGATCAACATGTAGCACATGAACGCATTTTATACGAAGAAGCAATAAAAGCTTTTGAATCTACTTCAATGGCTTCTCAGACAATGCTTTTTCCTGAAATATTAGGTTTCTCGCCCGATGATTTTGATGCACTATTAGATGTCTTACCATATCTTGAAAAAATTGGTTTTAAAATTAAAAAAGAAGGAGATTCTTCAATAAAAATTGAAGCTATTCCATCAGAAATGGCATTAGGGAATGAGAAAGATGTAATACGCGAGATCTTAGATAATTTTTTAAAAGAACGAAAACAATATAGCTCATTTCAAGAAGGTTTAGCGGCTATGTTTGCTTGTAAAGCTGCAATCAAAGCTGGCGATTCTCTAATGAAAGAAGAAATGCAAGAACTAGTAAATAGGTTATTTGCAACAAAGCATCCTTATTATTGCCCTCATGGACGTCCAATTATTGTTCAAATGTCTTTAGATGAATTAGATGGGCGTTTTGAACGTCATTAAAACTGAAAATAGTAATCTCTTAATCGTACTTGATATCTTTAGATAATATTTATTCAGCTCATAAAAGGATAAAACCTTTTATACATAATACGGCTGTTTTAACAAGTGCTAGAATTAATGTTTTATCTGGTGCTTCACTTTTTTTTAAATGTGAAAATTTTCAAAAATCAGGTTCATTTAAAATTAGAGGCGCAGCGAATACCATTCTTCAGCTTAAAAAACCAGAATTAAAGGAAGGCATTGTTACTGCCTCCTCAGGGAATCATGGTGCTGCTGTTTCTTCTATAGCAACTAAATTAGGTTACTCTTCAACTATAGTTATGCCAAGAAACACTGCTAAAGTAAAAGTTGAAAATGTTTTAAGGAATGGTGGAAATATAATTTGGTGTGAACCCGATCAAGCTTCACGAGATGAAACCTTAAAAGATATATTGTCAAATACAAATAAAGCACTTGTGCACCCTTACGATGATGATCGGATTATTGCAGGACAAGCAACAGTAGTATTGGAGTTACTAGAACAGGAAACTGACTTAGATATTATCATAGTGCCAGTAAGTGGAGGAGGGCTTTTAAGTGGATCTTTATCAACTTCTAAACAAATTAAAAAAAAAATTAAAGTTTATGGAGCTGAGCCTTATGGTGCTGATGATGCTTATAGATCTCTTATTAGTGGAAAAATTGAAGATAATGTAATCACTGATACTATTTGTGATGGCTTGAGAGCTAAACTAGGATTGAAAACTTTTCCAATAATTAAAGAAAATATAGACTCTATCATTAGGGTTAGAGATAAAGATATAATTAATGCAATGCGCCTTTCTTGGGAATGTTTAAAAATTATAATGGAACCCTCATGTGCAATAACACTTGCAGTTATTTTTAAAAATAAAAGTCTTTTTAAAAATAAAAAAGTTGGACTAGTGATCTCAGGTGGGAATGTTGATCTAGGTGATCTTCCATGGAAAAGTGAGAATGTTACTCAATAATAATTATTTTACAATAGTTGGTCCCACCGCAAGTGGTAAAACTAGCCTAGCAATTGAAGTTGCAAAAAAAATTAATGGAGAAATAATAGGTCTAGATTCAAGGCAGATATACAAGGGAATGAAAATTGGGACTGCTCAACCAAGTACACAAGAAAGAGGTGGCGTTATTCATCACCTCATTGGATGCTTGGATCCTTGGGTTAGAATTTCAGCTGGCCAGTACGCAAAAAAAATTCATGAAAAAATTCATGAAATAGAAAATAAAGGTAAGGTTCCACTAATTTGTGGCGGTGCGGGACTATATTACAGAGCTATAACTATGGGCTTATTTGAAGAGAGTAGCACTAATATCGAAATTAGAAAAAGCCTTGAAAATAACTATGAAAAAAGTCCAGAAACTTTAATGGAAAAATTACAGATTATCGATCCACAGTACTCAGAGATAGTTCATATTAATAATAAGCAGAGATTGATTAGGGCGTTAGAGATTTATCAAATAACTGGAAAACCCCCAACAGAACATTATAAAAATCAAAAGAAAAATAATCAATTAAAGCTTTTCACAATATACCTAGACTGGACAAGAAGCACTTTGAATGGAAGGATAGTTGCTAGAGCAAAATATATGATTTCAAATGGATGGCTTGATGAAGCAAAGATGTTATTTAAAAATCAAAAGGATCTAAAAATAGAATTTCCAGCATTAAATTCTATTGGTTATAATCAGATAATAAAATTTTTCAAAGATGAAATTAATAAAAGTGAATTAGAAGAATCTATTATAATTGAGACAAGACAATTTGCAAAAAAACAGGCACAATGGTTTGCTAAAGAAAAAATTGATTTGATTGTAAAAATGG
>ENA-ORDA01000183-ORDA01000183.1-marine-metagenome-genome-assembly--contig:-NODE-183-length-64572-cov-5.160338_pt1 | contig 64572 bp, 55 predicted proteins | sample MGYA00237778_ERZ508506 | MGnify/ENA primary metagenome ERZ508506 (study PRJEB26177, sample SAMN06267891) | marine metagenome | isolation source: Monterey Bay, California, USA | place: Pacific...
AGGAGGAGATGTAGTCATGTCGAAGAATACATTTCGAATCATTGGCCAGTCTGCCTTATCATAACCGATTGTCATTTTTACTCGAACGCTTCCATCAGGCAGGAATATTTCTTCAATTGAGCCTGCATTCAGGTTCTCTACAACATTGACAGTTCCATCAGATAAAGTTGTTTCATCCTGAATTGTCCAGTTAGCCATACGCATCCCATCCACGAATGGGAATGTGAATACCATTGTTGCGCTTGTGACATTTGTAGCATTCATTGCTACCGTGAAGTCACTTTCGCCAGAGTTAGCTAATTTATTGAATCGGGTATTATGTGTCTCATCCGACTTGGTGAACATCGATATTTCTAGGTTGTTTGTTGCTGTGGTTGGGACTTCGCGGCAATCTGCACTTGCTAGAGCGTATCTACTCGCACAGGATCTTTCTTCAGGATGACCATCCGGAATCAAATTTACTTCTTCAAGTCCAATTCCATCCTCGACGAATTCAACATCATTCCAATCAACTCCGCCACGGTGTGGCATGCCTTCTCTAATTCCTATTCGAGTATACATGTCTGCAATGCACTTTGCACCAATTTCTCGAACAGCATCTCTTTCGTCGGTTGAAATCCAGTCGTTGTCTCCTCCAGGGAATCCTTCGAACAAAGCGTCTAGGTTGTCTCTAACTACTGCTGCACGACTTTCATTAACCCAAGAGTTTGCGAACAGGTCAGAAGTAGCCCAATCATCTAGGATTTGGAATTCGAATACAGCATTATTGTATTCGAATAGGTCTTCAAAAGTATAACCTGAACAGTCAACATCGTCCATTTGGCGTCCGGAATCTTCAGCCATTGTAGTGGTTGTCATTGACATTGTTGCCATCAAGGCGGCCAGTAAGAAAGCAGAAATTCTTCCCTTCATGTACTTCCCTACGAGCGGAATACACTTAGTGTGTTCCACTACATGTCAAGGAATCATTCGTTCTATTCTACGTATGAACAGTTGTAGCGGGATAATGCTCCAAAGTATTGCAGCGAGGCTTGCAATCATAGGTGATACCCCTCGGTCAATATCATCAAGTGGTAATTCTAGCAAGTGGTGATAAACTCCATTTGGAGAGAATAAATCCATTATTGCTTCAATTTCAATATATTCTGTAGAATTGAGGTTTTCAACGCCGACGCCAAATAGGCCTGCAGTTACAGTAGTTAGAACGAGCCACAGCAAAGTGAATATCATCCATACTCCCAATCCTACTGCTATCGAAGAACCTAGGTCTTTGGCCCATGAAGATGCAAGTAATTGAATCAAAGTATACCACAGTAATAGTAGACCTGTAGCCAAGGTATGAATGAATAGTTCTTCCATACTAGGAAGATCATCTAACCTATACCAGATAATTCCCAAACTGATGATATTCAGTAACAGGACAGGAACGAAAATCGCTCCCCAGTGCCCAATCAGTAAAGCTCTAGCATATACTGAGCGACTAATTGGTTGTGATAATTTAATTTCTAAAACACCTGACAAACGGTCCCTACTAACTCCATCGAATGAGATTAGTACCGCTCCCATAGTAGCAGAAAAAACGATGAATGCAGTGGATGCAAACATTACATCGTAAGCAGAGTCTATCACTAAATCTGCTGGCAGATTTGCTTTTGGATCAGACAGTCCCCAACTTGAGAATAATATGAACATTGCAAGAAGTGGCCATATCACCAGCATTCGGCCCGCCGACATACGTTCCTTCATGATGTGCCAACCTAGAGAGTAAGCACTCATTCTTCCTCAACTCCTATTTGTCTGAATGGCAGAAGGTCATCATTAGCAAGGTCAAGAGAGATGTCTTCCGGATTGATTCCGGTCACTGAACAAATCATTTCTACGATCCCTGAGCCTGCATCAAGTTCGAGTTTCTTGCGTACATTTGGTAATGTGCCTTCAATCAGTAACTGTCCATGATGCAGCAGTGCAATCCTGTCAACTAAAGCCTCTAAATCGGTCACTTGGTGTGAAGAGATGACTATTGCAACTCCTTTAGATGCTAAATCTTTCAATAGGTTACAGAATGCTCTCTGAGCTAGTGGGTCTAGTCCGTTTAGAGGCTCATCCATGACCAGTATTTTCGGGTCACCAAGTAATGCACATGCTAAAGAAAGCCGTTGGCGCATTCCTTGAGACAAATCGTCCAGATAATTTTCAGATTTCGATGAAAGTCCAACCTTCAGAATAATGTCGTCAATGTCGACCTCTTTGTCTCTCATCATAGCAATTGTCCGCAATGAGTTTCGAACACTGACCCTGCCTTCCCAACGAACTTGTTCCGGCATATACCCTATGCCACTACGACGTGAAGAACTCGATTTATTGAAGCCGTCACTATCATACAATCCACAAATGGCTCTCATGAGAGTGCTTTTACCTGCACCATTTGGACCAATAAGTCCTAGAATAAAACCCGGTTTAATCTCTAAGTTGATCGAATGTATTCCGGGGCCATCTCTTTTAGCCCATGGTTTCCAGTTAGAGAAGTCCCTAATCTTGTGCCGCCAAGACACATTGGTTAGAGTCAGGGCCGGCTCCATTGAACCCGAAGCCAGCATACACCCATTACAATGTGCCGCTTGAGTAATTGATTGAGGGTTTCACTTATTGTTTCGAAGTGATAGGACATACTGTGTTCGGAGGTATTCTAGCATCTGTTGTCCTCATGGCAGCCCTGTTTGGAATATTGAAATGGCGTTCAGAAGAGTTTGATAAAAATCTAATGATTTCACTTTCGGTTTGCATAGCATTGTTGTGGCTAATTCCTTGGGGGGTTTTTGTCATAATACCGGTTGCCTTAGCGGTTTCATTTGCTAGCCCTGCTGGGCGAGAAGATTGGAGCTTATTCAAAAAAAGACGTATTGCTGCAAGTTTGGCCCTAGTTATAATTCTGAACTCATTTGCTTTCTACCCAGTGTCAACACCTGTCGGAGCAGAGGAATGGGGAGAGCCTATTTCCACAGAAAATCCGTATGCACCATCTTGGCCCGCTAGTGAGCAGCATACTTGGTTGTATGATGGTGCAATTATTGGTGTGGTCAATGTACGCACCCCTCACACTTTCAGCCCTTGGGCGCAGGAATCCTCAACAATTGCATTAGGTGTAATGCTTGGAATGCACGAAGAACGTATGCGTCAATCGATTGAGGAAATGAACTCTTTACTTGGTTTCAGTATAGATGCTGAAGCATTCTTGCTGGAAGAAGTCGAGACAGAAGGATCTCATCAATATGGAGGTGAATACCAATTCATAGCACGCTTCAATGTGAAACGAGATGATTTTGATACTACTTTGGCTGATGTATTGATTGTTGGTTTCCCAAACATCGGCGGAGAAGTAGAATTACTAACCATCACTAGGCCGGTTATTTCTTCACAAGAAGATATTTTCGAAGAGAAGATTGTCATGCAGTACGCCGATTCGAGGTAGATATTTTTTTGCCGGATTGTGATTTTAGGGGAACCTAAACATTATGTAGGTCTGGCTTTTCGGGCGACCTAAACCGGAAGTGTTTATGATGAGTTTAAGATTGAAATCTATGCTAATGATGATGTTGATGTGCAGCGCTGCTCTTGCAGGCTGTCTAGGCAGTGACGATGATGAAAAGAAAGAAGATGCCGATGACGATACAGACGATGTCGTAGAACCTGTAGTCGTTGCAAAACCCGAGTGGTTAGATGAGTCTGATGCAGGGTACACATATGCGTCAAACGTTGACAACCACCGCTCTTTGATGAAGGACATATGTGACATCAAGGCTGCAGCAAGCTCTGATGGAGGATATGACTTCGCAGGTGCAAAACTAATTTACAAAGATGGAAAGAATGCTGAAAAGAGCGAAGGTGTATTTAGAACACTTGAAGGATTTGCATCAGCAACTGGCAAGAACCACGGATTCGATGCATACTACGGTATGAACGGATCAGTGGACGCTCACATTATGGCTGCATTGGATGGAACTGGAGACTTCGAAGGAGTATCCGACACCGTTAGATACCAAGGAATTGCTAAGTTGACAGCAAACCTAGGTATGGTAGCATACACTATCCACGAGCTAAACTCCGCTGTAGGCAAGGCCGATGCAGGCAATGTCGACAACGATTCTGGCGCACCTCACAACTGGGACGAAGGCTGGGCTTTCTTCCACGGTCCAGATGAGGATTGGTCCTGCTCTCCTGCTTACACAATGAAGAAGAGAGCTGCTGACTTTGGTACCACTACTAACGATGTCTCAAACGCACTAAGTGCATCAGAGGCAGCAATGGTCAGCGGACTTGCTGCTCTACAAGCAGAAGATGCAGATGGATACAACGCTGCAGTTGACACAGTCATGAAGAACGTAGTAATCACTTACTCACAGGCTGTTCTAAAGTACACATCCAAGATGGATAGTAACGACACAGCAGAGAAGTACCAGGCTGAAGGATACGCATTCTGGAAGACAATCGAAGCATATGTTGCAGACTACTCTGACGCATGCTACAACAACCAAACCCATGGAATGGCATGGATTGGAGCAGGTGTCGCTACAAACTGTGATGCATTCTCATGGGTCGATTATCAAGGTCAAATGGTATGCTACAACAACGAAGTACACATCGTTTACGCAGCAGCAACTAACGAAAGCATCTGTGACGGATTTGCTTCAGTATTCACAGGCAGCAACATGCCAGGTTACTATGACAACTACGGTGCAAACCAGATGAACACAATTCTAGACTTGACAGACTCTAGCCAACTTGGAACATCATACGATGTATCTGCTTGGTTTACTGGAGCATGGGCACACTACGGTATCACAGCTGATGATATCGGATCAATGTGATTACTTTCCGAGGTTAACTTGTTCAGATATAGTCCAGGGGTGGTTGGTTAATATGCCAACCAATAGCCAGCCACCCCACTTGGATTGGTGATTAATTGAAAGCGATTACTATAGTAGCATTACTAATGGTAATCGTGCTACCAGTGAGTGTTTTTGCAGAAGATGGTGAAGAGTCCTCCTCATCATTTTCTCTAACAGGATCTGTGTATGATTCCGCAGGTAACCCTGCGGCAGAGACTTCGATCAAAGTCGATTCTATGGGGTCAGCTTGGTCTGAAGAGGGTTCATACACCTACTCCGGAATTTCGGAAGGTGAGCACACTGTACGTGCATATTTCATGAATAATGGGCATACTGTCGTGTACAGGAAAATGTATTTCGATTCAGATATGCAATTAGATTGGCATGAAGGTAAGAATTGGATCACTTGTAAGATAATTGATGAGCTAGGGCAAGTTGATACAGACACTCAATCGTCTAGTATCATCTTGGTCGAAAATAATTTAACAAGCTCGCTAGACAATGGAAGAGTCGAATTCGGGCCTTACACAATTGGTGATTATTACACTCTAATAGCCGAATTTTCAGATATAGATGATTCTACTCAGTATACTCATTTCAAATTACAGACAGGTTCAGCTACTGAACCAAGTGTAAATGATTTTGAGTTCCGTCATGGTATGAACAGCAGATATGGCTTCTTCAAAGATTTAGCCGGAAACCCAGTACAAGGGGTGACGATTAGTGACGGAGATCAAAGCACTACCTCTAATTCTGATGGATTCTTTTTGCTACAAAACATGGTCGTAGGTTCCGAAAAAACATTCACATTTGTGCAAGGGGAAACTCAAGTAGCAGATAATTTAACTCAAATTATCACTTCTGGTGAAGGTTGGATGAATGTTACAGCAGAAATTGAAGTAAAACTTCCTGATAACGCTTCATTCATAACTCAAGTTCAAGTTATTCCAATGGAACCATTCCTAATTGAATGGCAGGGCGGTAATTTTACTGATAGCTATTCTTTGTACAAAGATGGTTACATTACGTACAGTGGTGTAAGCAGCGAGTTTACATTTTCACCTCAAGAAACAGGTTCATTTGAATTTACACTTGAGGCAATCAATCTAAATGGTTCCACAGAAAGTTTCCAATCTCTAATTCTGATTGTACTCCCTGAAGATTCTTCTTCTGATCTTTGGGCTGCTGGCATGTACTGGAATTATTCTAAAGTTTACACTCCGGCTAGTATGAATGGAGTCCACAATATGACAGTTACTGCGATAGGTAAAGAGCCAATTGTCGATGCGTTTGGGGTCGAAAGAGAATCGTTCCTAACTCGAATTACCGATGAGCATGCCGAAGAAGATGAAAAATCGTATCGATGGATAGACAGCAAATCTCTTCTTCCGATTCACACATATTGGGTTGAAGGGGATTTAGCGTCATCATATTTCCAAGAAGGATTCTTAGGCTGGAACTTTACTAATATAGATGGGACTTCTGCAGATTTATTAGATTCCGATAACGAAATGAATCTACATTTTAACCGGACAAATATAATCGGAGTCCCGGGACATCCAAATGGTTATGATGATACAATGAACATTGTATCTGTAACTAAAGATGTTGAAATTACAACTCCTGCAGGTACATTTTCTACTACTTACTATTCAATAACTGATCTAAATGATGGAATAATTTCTTGGGAACTTTGGTATAATGACACAGTAAGAAATTGGGTTAAGAAGATAGATCGATTACCAGGTTCACATTCTGACTCAGTAATATCGGAACTGACGTCCTTCGAGGTTCCTATGAGTCCACAATTCATTACTGAGCAGTCTAATTTCACTACTAAGGATTACGATATTGAATGGGCTCCATTCCAAGGAGCATCTTCATATGAATTAATTGAAAATGGTGTCATCGTTTATGTTGGTGAGAATACTTCGTTTAGATTGTTAGACCAAGAAGATGGAATTTACACCTACCAAATCAATGCTTTAATTTCTGACAATCAAACAGTTGAAGGAAGTATATTGGAATTTTCGGTTGATTACCAGATAGTTGCGCCATTATTATTTTCCAATAAATATGATGTTCAAAGCGGCGAACTAGTAGCAATTTCATGGGCTGCTAAAGAAGGTATTTCTTGGTATTCGGTAATCATTCAAAATGGGGATGAACCTCCTGTAGAAGTTTACAATGGTACAGAAAATCAGTATTCCACTTCTGAATTAGAAGTTGGAATAAATCGAATAAGAATTAGCGCGGGAAATAGTGATGGTAAATTTTCAGATTATTCAGATTCGATTTTTATCGAGGTAGAATCTGAGAAAAGCGAGGAAGTAAATTCCAAGTCGTCAAAGATGAATGGGATATTAGAGGTTTCAATAATAGTGATGTTGTTGCTAATAATTATCTCATGGAGGAGAGGATTATGAAATCAAATCGTGTTTTGGCAGTATTTCAAATCACTCTAATCATAATCTGTGGAATCGGAGTTTGGCAGTTCACAAATTCAGATGATGTTCAAGATACAGGGGAAATTGAAGTAACAGATTCAAATGGTGTAAAACATAACTTCGAAGAGTACCCGACTCGAGTAGCTATCACAAACACATATGCAGCCACAGTTATGCGAATGTTAGACATTGATGATTCATTATTGGTTGGTATTTCTGGAGATTTCTATGATCAGAATCTTTGGCCAGAACTATCTCAAAAACCATTGATTCAGCAATCAGCTCATTCCGAGATTGACTTCGAATCACTCCTAGATACTCGTCCAGAGATTTATGTTGTATTCGCCACTAATGGGATGGTCGATACAGGTGCGATTAGGGACAAATTAGAACCGGTTGGAATCAAGGTAATCGCATTAGACTTTTACAAATATGATTCACTGAGATATGAAATAGACGTCTTGGCAACATTGTTTGGAAAACAAGCACAGCGTGATGTATTGTTTGATGAATTTGACTCAATTGAATCTATGGTAAGTGAGAGGTTTACTGATTTAGAAGAAAACGAACGACCTAGAATTATCATGGAACATCATGCTTCGTTGACTAGAGACCCTGTTGTACTAACTGGAACATCTCAATGGACCGATATCATCCACAGGGCAGGTGGAGTTAATCTGTATGAGGATTTACCAGGGCACACCACTCATGTCGACATGGAAGACATATTGGATAAAAATCCAGATGTGCTCATGTTTGATGGAATCACTTTCGATATCGGATTCAATGCCTATGATGAATCCGACAGCTGTTCATCACATATGGAACATATTGAAGGAAGGCCTGGTTTCGAAAATATGGATGCTATTACTAATGATCGAATGATGATTTTGTCGGGAGAGTTTGCTGGGCCTATGATGATACATGGATTACCAACTATTGCTAAGATATTACATCCGGATTTATTTGATGATGTAGACTCTGAGTTATATCTTGATAATTATTTTACAAAGTATCACGACGTTGATAGAATTGGGAAATTCGTTTGTAAATCAACTGAGGTCTAATCATGGATTCTATCTCATTAAAGCATATTAAAAATGGTAAACTTCAGGTAAGTATTGTCATTTTACTTGCAGTTTTCACGATATTGTCTGCATTATTCGCACTTGGTATTGGCTCATCAGAGAATTTGGATTTCTTTACAACTGTAAAATTCATTTTTGGATTTGAGGAACCGAGTGATTTACAATCTGCCATAATTTGGGAATATAGATTTCCTAGAATATTAATGGCCATAATTGGAGGAGTTGCTTTGGCTACTGCAGGTGCCTTAATGCAGGGATGCTTAGGGAACCCACTAGTTTCCCCACTCACCTTGGGAGTTGCTTCAGGAGCGGCTCTTGGGGCGGCTTTAGCGATAGTTTTAGGCTTTTCAATCGTATCTATTCCCGAGTTAGCAATTGTTGCTAATTCGTTTGTTTTCTCACTGATAGTAGTTTTCATAATAATTCAATTAGGAAAAATGACATCTCTAACAGCCGAGTCTTACATACTTGTAGGAATTGCGATAACGTTCATCTGTGGAGCAATTGTTTCTGCAATGCAATATTTCGCTACAGACGCGCAATTATCTCAGTTGGCCCACTGGTCTTTTGGTAGTTTATCTAGGCCTGACTTAGCCGATGTTCTATGGATATCAGTGGTCGTCATTGGTTTGTTACCAACTGCTATGAAATGGTCTTGGGACCTAAATGCAATTTCTTTAGGCGGTGACGAATTTGCAATTACTACAGGTGTTGATCCAATTTCTATTCGAAAAAATATATTGATATTATCAGCGTTAATGACATCGATAGTAATTGCATTCACTGGAATGATTGGATTTGTAGGCCTTGCAGCACCTCATATGAGCCGAATCATAGTAGGAAATGATTTCAGGAAGTTGATTCCCTGTTCTGCAGTTTTTGGTGCTTTTCTAATGATTTTTGCAGACACACTTGGTAGGACATTATTTGCTCCAATAGTAATACCAGTAGGTGTAATGTTGTCAATTATCGGTGGTCCATTCTTCATGTATTTGCTATTGTCCAAGAGGGGGATTTGAAATCAAGAATCTCTTATCTGTTGAAAAATTAAATTTTTCTTGGGGTATTAATCACGTTTTGAAAGACGTGACTTTCAACTTGGGTAAGAATCAGATTGTCTCATTACTGGGAAAAAATGGTGCTGGGAAATCTACACTGATAAAATGTCTAAACCGAATTTTAAGTCCCCAAAGCGGCGTCATTAAAGTCAATGATAAGGACATAAAAGATTTGGATTTGGTCCAATTATCTAAGTTGATGTCCTATGTTCCTCAATCAGTTCGGACTAATTTTTCCATGGATGTTTTTGATGTGATTTTGTTGGGAAGACGCCCTCACATTAGATGGAGAGTTTCACCTCAAGATCGAGATAAAGTAAGTGAGACGATTAGGTACCTAGGTCTTGAAGAGTTTTCTTTTAGGAAATTTGACGAGATATCTGGTGGAGAAAGGCAGAGGGTAATAATCGCTAAAGCTGTAGTGCAAGACCCAGATCTATATCTTTTCGACGAACCAACGAGTGACCTTGATTTGAATTCCCAAATTCAAATTATGAAGAGGATAAGACAGCTGGTCTCGGTTGGAGATACATCTAAATCTGCACTGATTGCAATTCATGACATCAATATCGCAGCAAGGTTCTCAGATAGAATTATTCTAATGCATGATGGTGGAATTAAAGCATACGGCACTCCAGAAGAAGTTCTTACAGAACAAAACATAGCTGATGTATTTGGTGTCAGCAGTGAATTGATTAAAGCAACTGAGAATTCACCACTTAGAATCCTAATTAATGACGAAATAATAAAGTTTGATAGTACTGACGAACAAGAGGTAGATGATAATGAGTGATGAAAAAGTTAAGATTAGCGGGCATGGTAATATCCAATCTAGAAGAAGCGAACTTTTGTATGATCCAAATGTTGCTAAACAATCTCATGCAGAATTTTCTCAAACTTTAGTTGCTAAACATTCAACAGGTACTTTATGCACAATTTCTGCCAGGAAGGATGGTTATCCTTATGGTTCCTTTGTGATTTATGCTATCTATCGAAATAATCCTATATTTTTAGTAAGTACACTAGCAGAACATACAAAGAATCTGCAATCAAATCCAAAGGCATCACTTATGATTTCAGAGGATGGAGAGGGTAATCCTCTTGCTTTAGGAAGAATTACTCTATTAGGGGACTGCGAGAAATTACCTGATTCAGAAAGGGGTTCAGTTAGAGAAATATTCCTGAATAAACATCCTAAATCCAAACCTTACATTGATTGGGAAGATTTTTCATTTTACGAATTAAAGGTATCATCGATAAGATATATTGGTGGTTTTGGAAAGATGTCTTGGGTCCAAGTTGATGATTGGATTGATGCTGAACCAGATCCATTGGACGAACATTCTGAGGGAATTGTTGAGCATATGAACGAGGACCATAGAGATGCTATGGTGCTGTTATGTGAAAATATGAGTAAAGCTACATCTACCTCAGACGCAACTATGACCTCTATCGATCGTTATGGTTTCGAAATGCTCGCTGTCACAAAGCAGGGAGATAAGAAAATTCGTTTAGCGTTCAAAGAAGAGGTTTCAACACCAGATGATGCTAGAATGGCACTTGTATCTTTAGTCAAAGAAGCAAGAGTGATGAATAACTGAATTTTAATCTGCGTCAATGTAAAAGCCGTTTGCTGAGTCGGGGAGTTTGGGGGAATGAAATTGAACAGCGATAATTTCATCCTCACCACCAAAGATTTGGTTATCGGATACGATGAGCCACTAATTTCGGATCTAAATTTAAAGATTATTCCAGGAAAAATAATTTCAATTATCGGTCCATCTGGAATTGGAAAAACGACGTTGCTAAGAACACTATCTGGTCTTGTGATGCCTCTTTCTGGAACCATAGAATGTAATGTTCCTCGAAGAGGAGGTCTTGGTTACATACCTCAACGATTAGGACTGGTAAGGCACACTAGTGTGTATCATAATGTCGACTTGGGCGCTAGAGCGGGTACAAGATTTCTTTCAGAACCTAAAACTTGGTTAAAACGCAGAAAAAAACGAGTTATTTCAGCAATAGATAAGATGGGATTGTCTGACAAAATAGATGAACCAATCCGTCGCCTTTCAGGGGGGCAACAACGAAGAGTAGCTACTGCGAGAACATTAGCGCAGCAACCAGGTTTGATTCTAGCAGATGAGTTTTTGAGCGAATTAGATGACAGCAATATATCTCTAGTAATAAATACAGTAAAGGAATATTTGCTAGAGAGTAAATCCGCAATGATAGTTGTTGAACATAATGTGCAGAGGGCCGTTGACATCTCTGATGAAGTTCTACAGATTGCGAATGGTAAATTAAGGCCATACGTTAACTCTGACAGTGATAGGGAGGAAGAATGATGAATCGTGGTATGAAGCGAATTCTTCTGATTATATCGGTACTTCTTGTACTGTGCTATTTCACGTTAAACGATCTAGTTCAAGGAGATTGGACATTCTTTTCGAATAGTTTGTCTAATTTGTCTAAATTTTGGAATGAGTCATTATGGCCCCCAGAATGGAGCATGCTGGAAGCCAGGACATATCCTGACTGCACTGCAAGTTTTGGATTCTTTTGTTCGAAGGCGTATATCGGAATGTTAGAGACATTGAAAATGGCATTCGTTTCAACAGTTATTGGATTCATACTTGCGATTATGGTATCGCCCTTAGCTGCAAAAAACTTGAATTCTGTTTGGATATACATGCCTATGAGAATAATTCTTGCGGCTACACGAAGCCTTCCTAGTATCATATGGGCGATCATCTTTGTTGTACTTGTAGGTCTAGGCCCATTAGCAGGAGTATTGGCTATGACGTTCTATACTGTAGGCTATCTCGGTAAATTACAGTACGAAGAGATGGAAGGAATTCAGAGTGGCCCTCTTGAGGCCGCTCGAGCGATGGGATTATCTCATCCAGAGATCGTGACAAATGTTGTAATTCCAGAGTCTAGTAATAACCTGTTAAGTCAACTTCTATTCATGTTTGAATACAATGTTAGGCATGGCTCAATACTTGGATTAGTTGGGGCTGGAGGAATTGGATTTTATCTCAATTTTTACAAAGATTTGTTCATGTACAGAAATGTCATGGCGTTTTTGGTTGTAATATTTGTAGTAGTAATCATAATCGATCTAATATCGATGTACATTAGATCCTTTGTTACCGAAGATGGAGATGTTAAACGACCATCTTGGAAAACAATCTTCATGTCTCCCAATACTGCGAAAAAGTACCATCATGGTGTGAAGGAAGAAGATTAGATGTCGTCTAATTGGTAGATAGTTCCCGCCCAACTGAATATTAACAATTCATCATTTATTCCTCTACCAAAACCTACAATCATTGTTTCTAATTGAACAATATGTTGGCTGACCCATTCTTCATCTGAGTTTTGAATTAGCCAAATATTTCCAGTGCAAAAGTCTCCGTAAAGATATCCATCTCGAAGTGAATCTGGGCCCCAATCCATCCAGTAGCCTCCAGTTACAGAACAATCTCCTTCTTCATGAGAATATTCGATAATCGGGTCTGTAAATTCAGGGTTTTCTTCAGCAATTTCAGAATCGCAACCCCCTTCTCGATCTAATTCATGGAAACCTTCTCTTTCAGACCATCCGAAATTCGAAGATTGGAATACAGGAACCATATTTATCTCCTCAAAACAATTTTGCCCGACATCAGCAATCCAAAGATTACCACTAGGGTCTACATCAAATCGCCAGGAATTTCTTAAGCCGTGATGAAGCGTCTGAGTATTATTTGAAGAGTCATTATCTACTGAAAGTAGTTCACCATCTCGATAATTAATCAGCTGTATAGTTCCTAGAATATTGGATTTGTTCTGACCATTTCCATTCGGGTCGAAACTACCTCCTCCATCACCTATACTCCAGAGATATTGGTGGTTTCCTATTGGAAGAATATGTCCTCCGTTGTGATTACGATTCGACTTGTTTACTTCTACTAAGGTTTCAACGGTATCAAGATTGATTAAATTATTCTCAACTTTAGCATGCGCCAAAATAATGTTTGAATCTTTTTTGCTCTCACACGTTTTATCTTCATTGTAAACAAGAAGAATCATGCTTGTGTTAATGAAATCTTGATCGAATGCCATTCCTAGCAACCCTTGTTCATAATGGCATCTAGATACTATGCTGGATAAATCTCCAGCCTTTCCTACCAGTTTTGGATAATCATCACCATTTTCTAATATCAAAATGTGTCCATCTAATGATACGACCCAGAGTGAATCTGAAATGGGATGTCTTAATGTAAGAACCGCATGCTCAGATTCGTTTTCCACATCATAGTAAGGTGTACATTTCAGTACATTTGATGCTGATGCATCACACCCAGCTTCAACTTGCTCAGGCCAGGAGAATTTGGGTTTGGGGGGCTTTTCTTCAGTATCATCCACTTCACTAGTACAGCCAGAAAGGCAAGTTGTCAATAGCAAAAAAGACAGTAAAATAATTCTTAATTGAGACATACTTTAACACTCATTCATATTTTTCGTTGAAATATGCTTGAATCCCAGGTACATCTTCGATTAAACTACCATAGTGCCCTAAGTGGTCTTCTGTGCCAATAATTGTTATTCCAGGAGTGCTCATTACATCTTGAAGAATTTCAACATCATCATCATTCCCACTCATTTCAGTGAAGGCGTCTTGAATAATGACTACCATTTCTTCTGTCATATATTCTTGATTGTACATTATTGGATGACTTGGTGCTTTTCCAAATGTAGGTAGTGGATAGTAATCATCTACATTTGTGAACTCTCCTTCAAAACACCATTCTTCATTGTCATCAGGGTCTTCATTTCCACAATAATCTGGTACAGTTGGGTCTTTAGCAAAGGAAATGTAGTCTTTCCCACCTTCTGCTAGGCATCTTAGGGAACCTTTGTACTTGTGATACGCAGTTCCACTGGTTGGAATGCTTGAATCTTCTGAAAAGTGATTGTATACGGTGTCGGAAAGAGATGCGATGTCATCAGGGTCTCCAACAACTTCCACATAGCCTCGGTCAATCATCCAGCCCATTGGTAGTAGCATACCTGAACTTCCAAGAGCAGAAGTGTGACAGGATGTTTTACCTTCCATCAAAGCAAAAGGATCTGTTGAGTTATCATCATCTTGGTCAGCTAGGGCCATGTCTGAATCTTTGTGTACCCATGCAATTGCATTGTAAAAGGGCCTACCGTCTTGCTTTTGCTCAGCCCCTAATACCTGTAAGTCATGGTTCTGCCAACTTAACCAAGCGGCTCCTCCGTCAAGGAATCCGATGTCTGCATGTCCAAATCTTAGTGCTTCGATTGTGGCGCCAGCTCCTGATACTGGGTAAATCTCTACATCCATGTCTAGGAGTTCAGATAAGCGATCTGCTAGCATCTGTGGGCTTTCTTCTGTGTTTTGGTATTCTTCTTTTGCTTCAAAAGCAATTGTTAGACAATTGTCTTTGTCATCACATTTTTGGAAAGATGTAACCGTTAAATCATCCGATGATAGGCAGCCTGGCATACCTGCTCCAGCAAGGAACAGAATTACGAGCAAAGTTTTGGAAATTGAAAACGACATATTACCACTCTTAGGGGGCCCTAAAAACATCCCCTTAATATAACTTAGGGAGCCCTAAAAATCAACTTCTTAGTTTTGACACAATGGCATAACAAAAATCCCTAATAGGTAATGGTATAAGCCAAACAATTGGATAAATCCATCTCCAGTTCCAACGCATATACAACAAGCATCTTATGGCGGCAGAAGAACGAGTATATGCTCTGCCCTTTCTTATCAAAACCAATGAATCCAAATTGATTTGATTTGCTTTTAGCAACCCTATTCCAACATCAGATTGTTGCTCGATTATATCGAGTTCTCTAGTTTGTCGATTGGAAATAAATTTCCCAGTGCAAGTGCATAGCCCGCAAATCCCATCGATGAGAAGAGTATCTCTTGACATGCTTACTCAGCAGCAATGTGAACATTACCATCTTCGTAATAGATCTGAATTCTACTTGGCAATTTTTTGGTTAGAGAAGCAACACCTTCGTAGATTTCGTCTTCTTTACATTTGAATGATTTAGCCGCAGCCTTACTTGACCATGCGACGGTTTCAAAATCGGATTGTCTTATCCACTCAAACAGGCGTAACTCAAATTCAGTTAGGTCTGACATAACACTCCCAGAGTGTCGCAGCACATCAAGGCTACCATCAGGAAAGAGCAACCATTCTTCTGCAGCATTCTTCTGCATCGATGTAGTTGTCTAGTAGTGTATTCAATGCTTTAACGAATGGCACTTCTATATTCATATCAATCGCTCTATCTCTAAACATTCTAGCAGCGCGCACTCCTTCGGCTACCATTACCATTTCTTCAAGGGCTTGTTCAAGAGTTAATCCACTTCCCAATTTTTCTCCCATTCTTCTATTTCTCCCGTGAGGGGAAGTTGCAGTTACGTATAGATCTCCTAATCCTGCAGGTCCGAATGCAACTTCTGCTCTAGCTCCAAGTTGTGGTAAAAGTAAGCAACCTTCTCTAAAACCTGCATTGAAAATAGCGGCTTTGAGATTGTCTCCACCTAAACTTCCATTCATCTTTAATCCATCAACTAATCCACATGCTAGTGCTACAACATTCTTGAAAGCACCCCACAATTCCGCTCCAACTGGGTCTGATGCTGCGTGAAGAATGAATGTTGGAGTTGTGAGGGTAGACGCTAGTCTTTCAGCGACAGACATGTCTTCGCTAGCAACTAATGCGGTAGTCATTACTCCACCTGCGGCTTCTGGTGCAATAGTTGGTCCAGTTAGGACTGCAAGTGGATTATGCATATTTCTTTCATCTAACATTTGATGAATTGCTTCACTGATTAATCGCTTTCCAGGAGCCAAGCCTTTTGCTAAATCCAATAGGACATGGCCTGGACGTAAGTGTTCAATGATATCTTCAACAACACTCAATATTACTGAAGATGGTAAAGCCAGGACAATGATTTCGCTTCCTTCTAATGCTTCTTCAACATGCATTGTAGCTTCAAGGCCTTCCAATGAATGATCTGGCAAGTATTTGTGATTCATACCTTCCATGGTAATTGATTCATAGACTTCCTGTTCGATAGTCCATCCATTGACTTTGTGTCCATCAAGTAGCCATAACCGTGCAATTGCGCTCCCCCAATTTCCCAATCCAAGCACTGCAATATGAGCCATAATATTTCGTGGCTCACCAATCACCTTTAGGGGATTCCCCTTTATTCACCTTGAATGTGCTGATTTTTGAGAGTTTTATTTTTACGAAGGATTCAGTATTACAGTGTATGGATGAAAGTATATATCTGACAATTTTTTGGGTGGCCTAAAACAGGTTATCCTAGCATGCGACTTTTGCTTCCGGGGGATTTTAAATGGCTGAAAAACTAATTCCGAATAATAACAGGTCAGTGACCCTTGTTCGGAAATTGTGGTTCCCAATTATCGTAGCATTGCTCGTTTTGCCTACTTTCTATACCGCTCCACACATTATTCTCAAATCTGAAAATCCGGATGGTGAAATAGATTTCCCGGGAAAAGTTGAATCGAAAAGTGAAGGTCTAATTTTGATTATACTAGATGGGGTTGGAGAAGATTACCTCTTGAGCGAGAATTACATGCCAAAATTAGACGCACTTCGTAGTGAGGCAGCAATTCTTAATGTTAGAACAGGCCCTCTTACACTTTCTGCAACTTGCGTTAGCGAAATGATGACTGGAGTTCCTAACTCTCCAATTGATGGTTTACGCAATTTCGACTTGTCTCATCCAGGAGGAGACGACCCTTGGTTATCAGCAAGTCGTGACGAAAGGTATGATGTTGGTATGGTTGGAAGTTATGTGATGGGCAATATCTATCGAGAATTCGATGAAATAAATTTTGTGAATACCTTCAAAGGACATTCTGATTATTATGAGGGTGACAATGAAACTTTAGAAATCGCTTCTGAATGGATTGATGAATCGAATCACAATGTTATTTCTGCACATTTTTCGGGCCCAGACAAAGTCGGCCATAGTTGGGGAATTGTCAGTGATGAGTACAAACAAAAGCTGTTACATTTAGACGACCAAGTCGTAACTCTGATTCAGAAAGTTCCTCAAAATTGGTCGATTATAGTTACCGCAGATCATGGAATGACAGATATTGGATCTCACGGCTCTTCCGAAGAGGATACCAGAAATGTTGCAGCACTAATTTTCGGCCCTGACATCTTACCTGAGACTCAATCGGACGCTAATCAAAGAGACATATCTGCATTGGTTCCTTTACTATTGGAACTATCCTTTCCAGTACAACTTCATGGAAGAATACCTCTTGACATTTTGAACCATGCAGATTCAGATAAAGAAATAATTGAGAAATGGAATTGGGAAGCAGCTTACTTGCGTCAATCATTCCTTAATTCCGAAAATGGAATTGATTCGAGCGAATTATCTAAAGATGAAATCGATTGGAATCTAATCTCAATAGAAGGTGAGTTTACTAGGGATTTTGATATCATAATATCATTAATAACTTGGGTGGCAATAGTAATTATTTCGTTCATAGCACTACGTATTGACCTCTCGATAGTAAAAGAGAACTGGAAATTTTTCGTAGCATTTTTTACAACATTGGCCTTATTTTTATTGAGTCAAGCATCACTCGAATACTCCGCAATGATACACAGATCGATTGGAGGTCTGTGTGCAGTGTGGTTGGTTTCATGGTCACTAGGTAGGAATAACAATGATTCAGTTGATTCAAAGAATGTGTTTGCAGATTTCTTTGATAAATTAGTAACTAATTATTGGGTTTGGATTTTCCTTACTTGTGTATCATTCATAGTATTGTATTCGTCAAGTAAAGGAGTCGTTCAAACAATATCGCAAGTAGTAGTATCGATTTTACTGCTATATTCGATATTATATTCTGTGAGGGCATCTTTTGGCCCTTCTAACAATGGTTCTTTTGATTCTCCAACTTATGTTCCATGGTTGTTAGCAATGTTAGCATTCACTTTCGGCAGCATAAGGCTGTGGTTTGCTTTGATACCATTGCTATTCGTTACTCTTGGTTGGCTAGTAGAATACTTCAGAGAAAGAAAACCAGTTATCGAAAAATTACCTTTAATCTCGATGCTAATGCTTACTACATACGGTGTATTTTGCGTACACAGAAGGATATTTGGGGAGCATTTTGTGCTCGAAGCAGTGAAGATGGGTTGGCCAAGTGATTGGCAGAAAATCTTGATATCGGCTGCCTTATTAATTTCAGCGGCTTTCATTTCAACTACTGCTATCAATAACAAATTGGAAAGAAGGAAGTCATTTTATTTCTCTATCTGGCTAATCTTTGGTTTATTTGTCTCTTACTTGTCCTCTTCATACATGGATCGTCTAGTATTGTTTCTAATTGCATCTGGATACATAGTTTCGATTTATTTACGAGTCAAAAATGAACAATCTGACTTGATAATCCAACTAATACTGCCAGCATTATCAATGCAAATACTTCTAACATGGGGTGCATGGTCAGCATTTGTAACACTGATTATTGTAAGTTGTTCCGGGAAAATGTGGAGGATATTTTCCAAAGACTTCCCTCATAATGCTTCAATTACAAAGTTACAGCCCTTGCTTGCAATGGCTGTTTATCCGTGGGTAATATGGATTCTATGGTGGACATTATTAGGTCAAGTCAATGGTTTACAGACTTGTTTTGAAGGAATTTGCCCACACCCTAGAGAATTAGACCCTGGGTCTGTAATCGTTAGAGGTGGTTACGTAGGTTTCAGAGAAGATCCTAATGTTATCTGGATGGTTTTAATGATTTCAAGTCCGATAATTATGGCCTCTGCAGTAATTATTCACCAGATTAGTCAACAGGGTTTGAAACTGGAGCCTTATGCAATTTCTCAAGCATTAATCATCTTAGGGTGCATGAGTGTAATCTCCCTTTCACCGCAATATCCAAGACTAATGTTTAGTTTGATTTGGAATATATTCTTCGCAATGTTACAACTAATCGTCGTAACTATTGTCATGTCTTTCAATAGAATCTTGGTTTCTAAACAATCCGTAAAACCAATCACTGGGGCTTCCATTGAGGATGTTTAATCATACAAATCTTGAATTCATCACTAGACAAATTTTCTTCCAGCCATTTGTGAACATTATTCCACCCTTGTGAGTTAAACCATTCTCTATCATGGTTAGCGAATTGTCTGATGAATGGAAATATTGCATCACTCAAGTTTCCAGTTGGAATGTTTTCATCTAAATCACGGATGTAAATCGTTGCCTGTTCTCTGTGGTGAATCTTGTCAACATCTTCGTAACGATTAGGATACTTGTATCTATCAAGATGGAATTTGAATTCATCATCGTTTCGATTAATCCATTCGCTTTCATCAGCGGTTAGTTTCCAAGATTGTACATATTCCATAATCTCGAGACTCTCTTCGATTACAGTTCCATCAGTCAGCAATAGCACCGGAACGGTACCTTTCGGAGAGATCTCCATCATGTGTTCAGGCCTATCCCTTAGGATGACTTCACGATGTTCAACTTCAAAATTGGTACGAACTATTGCCATCCTAGCACGCATAGCGTATGGACATCTTCTGAATGAATACAGTATAGGCAGCGCCATACTATCATACTCAGTGTTTAATCAGAATAGATCGTCATCGTCCTCTTCAACAGCGAAAAGGTCAGTGTTATCTTCTTCTTTCTTTGCAGCTTTCTTGGCAGGTGCCTTTTCCTTAGTTTCAGGGGCCTTTTCTTCGACAGGCTCTTCCTTCTTCTCAGGCTGAGGAGTTGGTTGTACGTTTGCGAGGGCGTCTTTTGCTCTTGCTGCAGCGACTTCAGCTTCTCTTGCTGCCATCTCTTCGGGAGTGATATTTGCCTGTGCAGCAAGTGCTTTGCGCCTGTCCTCACGAGCCTTTCTCTCAAGTTGTCTGTGACGTGCTCTTTCGATATTTTGTACCATGTACATTGCATCGTGTTCTAGTAATGGTGAATCAGAGATCAGAGTCATATCTAGCCATGCGCCATCTTCTATGATGAATTCAGCGAGTGGTTCGAAATTCAAATCTGACTTCTTAATTTGAGTGTAGTGCATTGCATTACCCATGCGGTGCTCTACTCCAGAGAAGTGACAATAGAATTCTTTGGTACCGATTGTTTCTCTGACCTGATCGAATAATTCTCCATAGTCTTCAGAAGTACGGAGTCTTCCATGCCCTCTTGCATGTATGTGTGCCAAGTTCAGAACAGGAATTGTTCCTTCGACGTGATTTACAACTTCCAGGACTTCTTCCAGACTACCCCATAATTCTTGGCGGCCACTAGTTTCGACACCAATCTTTGCAGGAGTTCCTTCTTTCAGCCAAGGGAATACAGGATAGATTTCGTCATCGTCGTTCCAAATGTCGTGAATTCTTTGAACAATACCTTTGAACACACTTGCAACTTGTTCGTTAGCAGCCTGTCCACGGCTCATATCTCCATAATGGCCAGCGTGTAGAGTAACATGTCTAGCATTGATTGTCTTTGCCGCTTGAAGAGCCGCTTCGATTTTTGCAAGACTTCGATTGCGTTGAAGGCGGTCGCCGAGTAACTCAGAATAGTATGGTCCGTGGATGTTCATTTCGAATCCAGTCTTGTGTGCAAGCACCCCTGCTTGCCAGTACTGTTCAAAGTGCTGAGGGGCTACCATGCGCACAGTTTGTACTTCCATTGTCTCTAAACCTAGAGAGATAATGTCGTCCATTCCTTCGACGATAGTTCGTCCTTTACATGATAGTGGAACTCCGGCTGGACCTAATTTTACTGGCATGTTCCCACTCCCGCAGAACAGGCGGAAGGGCTGTCCTATGTTAACCCCTTTCCGTGAAGCGTACTCTAATAGTGTGGGTTTTTGGGGGGTTGGTTTCATTTGAGAGAACGGAGCCGGAGTTAATATGGAGCCACATGTGGAGGCCGCCGTCGACGCTTTCCGCGCTGGAAACCCGGTTTGTTTATTCGATGCTGAGAACAGAGAAGGGGAAACTGATCTGTTATTCCCTGGGCAATGCGCAGAAGCAGCCACAATGCGCCAGTTGAGGTTTGATTGTGGTGGACTATTGTTCCTTGCAATCGGGCATGAGGTCGGAGAAAGATTCTCACTTCCATATCTACAAGATTTGCACATGGATGAAAGGCTGATGAGTGATTATCCTGTTCTAAAAGAATTACAAACTGATGATTTGCAATACGATACCAGAAGCGCATTCACTCTCTCAATTAATCATCGAGATACATTCACTGGAATTACCGACCGAGACAGAGCATTGACTACTCGTAGATTTGCAGAGTTATATTCTGAGTTATCTGAAGAAGATAATGCTCTAGAGAAGTTGGGCAAAGAGTTCCGAACTCCGGGGCACATTCCCGTATGCCGTGAATCAGAAGGCGGACTTTCACGCAGACAAGGACACACTGAACTCGCAGTTGGTTTGGCAAGGCTTGCAGGGATGACTCCGGTTGTTATTGGGGCCGAGATGCTTCAACCAGACGGTGATCTAGCATTACCGGTTGATGATGCTAGAGTTTGGGCAAATGAAAGAGGAATACCCTTCCTAACCGGAAAAGAATTAATGGGCGCTTTAGGCCTGTGATACACAATTCACAAGGAGGATTTGACATGACCAGAGTTATGGCAGTAGGTGTTTTTGACCTACTCCATGCAGGTCATTTACATTACATGGAACAAGCCAAATCCCTTGGGGATTATCTTGTTGTAGTCGTTGCTCACGACGATACAGTTCGTAAAAGAAAACACGAACCAGTTACTGGACAAGCTTTGCGTAGAAGAATGGTTGAAGGATTAAAACCGGTGGATAGAGCAGTTATTGGTAACCCTCCAGATGTACCGATTTTCGATATTCTGCCGAAAGTGAAACCAGATATTATAGCTCTTGGTTATGACCAAGAGCATGCTGAAGAGAGGATTAGAAGTTCACTTGAGTCTCGAGGTCTTGGCCACATCAAAGTGGTTAGGGTCGAAGGGTTATCTGATGACTTGGATGGGACTAGAAAGATAATTGCTAGAATTTTGGAATTATCATCTACCAAAGAACAACAGGAGGGGCAATAATGTTCACCGGGATTGTTGCAGGTACAGGCCGAATCACCGAACTTGAAGGTAATGATGTAATCAGAATCGTTATTGATTTTGCAATGGTTTCCACTGAAGGACTCGTAGAAGGCGCCTCAGTTTCAGTTGACGGGGTCTGTTTGACAGTTGTCGATATAGATGAGCAATACATTTCTTTTGATGCAATACCAGAAACACTCTCTTTAACCACATTAGGCGAGAAGATCGTTGGCAATTGGGTCAATTTAGAAAGAGCCTTGAAAATGGGAGATGAACTTGGAGGTCATTTACTATCTGGGCACATCATGGGCGTTGGAGAAATCATCGAACGCTCTTCTGGAGAAGATCACTTGGACTTACTAATCGATTGCCCAGATGATATTCTAAAGTTCGTGCAGCAAAAAGGATACATTGCAATCGACGGAATATCTCTAACAATTGGAGAGGTGGATGATGGAGGATTTGCTCTACATTTGATTCCTGAGACAATGAAATTGACAACAATCGGAGGAAAACAACTCGGTGAACATGTCAATATCGAAGTAGATTCCATGACACAAACAATTGTGTCAACTGTTGAGAGAGTACTTGAGGGGAGAATATGAACAAGATTTCGATCGTCTGCGGTAGTTTCCACGAAGAGGAAATGAAAATAATGCTAGACTTTGCTCGTAAGCAATGCGAAATAGAGGGCTTAGAAATTTCAGAGGTAGTCTGGGTTCCCGGTGCAATGGAGGTTCCATTAGCCCTTTCCCGCCTAATCGAGAATGGAGGAATTGATGGCGCTGCATGCTTGGGAATTATCGAGAAGGGTAGTACTCAACACGGACTTGCAATGGGCCAGGCGGTCATCAAATCAATAATCGAATTACAACTAAGTTCTGGAATGCCAATCGGATTAGGAATAATTGGCCCTGGAGCGGAACCAAAACATATCGAGCCGAGATTAGAGCCTCATGCTAGGGCTGCAGTTTCAGCAATTTCTTCGATGCTCTGATTCTTTTCCTTCTTCAGGATGTACCACCAGACTGAACCAAGTATGATTACTTGGGGCCAAAAGAACCACCATGTGCTCCATCTAACTCCGTCGAACATGAAATCACTGAAAGGGTGAAGGAATGGAGTTGGGAAGAAATCAATTGTATGGCCGGGTATATCCATTAGAATATGGAAGAACCATGGTAGAACAAACATCCAAGCCATGTATTTAGGATTCTCATGTTCCTTAGATTTCAAGACATACCAAGCGGTAAGGAACAAGATTAGGACGATGGTCAAAGAATGTGTCCATTGGTAAATAGACCATGCCACCGGTAGGTCGGATGTGATTGCAGTGTCCACTTCAACCCTTTCTATTCCATAAATGAGTCCATAAATCGATGAAGGAATAAATGCCATGAGATCGGGTAAAACTCCCATTGGACCACTCACTTTCCAAGACACCTTTCCACGGGTTAATGCCATGCCCCATAGCCAGTGAGAAAACACGTCCATGAACTCGCGAACTGCAGTTTATTCATCAATGTTGAGAGAGAATGTTCAAGGATGCTATTCCCTTGGAAGAACTCATGGGCGACAACATTCGCAATGTGATTATCATCGGAAGCGGACCTGCAGGATACACTGCAGGACTCTATACTGCACGCGCAATGCTTGAACCGCTCATGTTCGCAGGATACATGTCTGGTGGCCAATTGATGCTAACTAGCGACGTCGAAAACTTCCCTGGATATCCTAAGGGAATCGGAGGTCCTGAGATGATGATGGAACTTAGGGAGCAAGCTGAAAGGTTTGGATTAGAAGTGCAAGATCGCAATGTCGACAGAGTTGACTTGTCAGAACGCCCCTTCAAGGTATATTCAGAAGGTGAAGAGTACCTTACTCAAGCGATAATTGTTTCAACAGGAGCAGAGTCTATCTGGCTTGGAGTTGAAGGAGAAGAAGAACAGAAAGGCAGAGGCATCTCTACCTGTGCAACCTGTGATGGTGCATTTTTCAAAGAGCAAGAAATAATGGTTGTTGGCGGAGGAGATTCCGCAATGGAGGAAGCAACTTTCCTGACTCGGTTTGCATCTAAGGTTACTCTAGTCCACCGAAGAGACGTATTCCGTGCATCACAAGTGATGTACGATCGTGCAGCTAACCATGAGAAAATCGAAATCAAAACATTCCGCCAAGTAAAGAAGTGGCTTTCAGATGAAACCGGATTGACAGGGGCTGTATTGGAAGACCCGAGAGATGGTTCAACTGAGGAAATAGCAGTAACTGGAGCATTCATTGCTATCGGGCACACTCCTATTACTGGATTCTTAGAAGGTCAATTGGAGACTGATGAAGAAGGATATCTAATCCACCGTGATCATACCATGACAAATGTATCAGGGGTTTTCGCAGCAGGAGATGTTGTAGATACGAGGTACAAACAAGCAATTACTGCAGCAGGCTTAGGTTGCCAAGCAGCAATTGACTGTGAGCGTTGGTTAGAAGAGAACGAACATTGAGGCAATCATAATGGTTGATATTGAACGTCATTCACGCCACATTCTACTTCCGCAGGTAGGGGCAGATGGGCAAAGAATGATTTCAGAATCTAGAGTTCTATGCGTTGGGGCTGGAGGACTTGGTAGTCCAGTCATCCAGTACCTAGCGGCTGCAGGAATTGGACACCTCACAATCGTGGACGATGACGTAGTTGAAATCTCAAACTTACAGAGACAAGTGATTCACAGAAGTTCAGATATCGGGATTCCAAAAGCAGATTCTGCTAGGAGATTCGTAAACGAACTTGATCCAAACATCTCAGTCGAATCAAAAGTCCTTAGATTGGATGAAATTAATGCCGAGGAATTATTCGAAAATCACGATATTATTGTCGATGGAACAGACAACATCCCGACCCGTTATTTGATTGATGACACATGTGCTAAACTGGGAATAACATGGGTATATGGGTCGGTATATAGATTCGAAGGTCAAGTGTCGGTATTCAATCTAAATGGTGGGCCAAGGTATCGGGATTTGTTTCCAGATGCACCGCCTGAGGATTTGATTCCTTCCTGTTCTGAAGCCGGAGTTTTAGGTGTTCTACCCGGGCTAATTGGAAGTTTACAAGCAGTAGAAGTGATCAAAGTAATTCTTGGAATTGGAAAGATACTTTCTGGTAAATTACTAATTTATGATTCACTTCAATCGGAGCAGAGGCTGTTGAAATTCGGCAATAATGCCAGTGAACAGGTTGAAGAGCCAAAGCCTACTCCGTTGGAACTGATGTTCCATTCAATAGACTCCGCAAAGGCATTGACTAAGATGAATGATGGATGGGCTCCTTATTTCATTGACGTGAGGTCTCAAATGGAATGGAATCAAGCTCGAATAGAGAAATCAGTAGATTTCTGCCCTCACGATGAGATACTTTCTGCGATAAGTCGAATTCCTAAAGATGAAGATGTGTTGGTTCATTGCAGAAGTGGAATGCGTTCCCAACTTGCGATAATGGAACTTATTCAAGCAGGATATGATTCAACTAAGTTGTACAATCTTTCAGGCGGAATCCTTGAATGGGCCGAAATTAATCCAGAAGGTATCATACAAGGCTAAATTCTACTTTCGTTGGGTCAACCTTCAAGGTGTTCATTGCTAGCCAGTGGGATGTGCCGAAACTCATCGTAGCCGACGAGAACGAAGGTCGGCGCAATCTACTTGCCAGTACCTTGGAACGTGCAGGGTACGATATTACGAGGGCTGGGACACTTAGGCAAGCGGAAGGTACCGCATTGGCGACCATGCCAGAAATCGTTCTGATAGACGGTGAATGGCAGCTCGGTGACGCTATTGATGCATCACAGAGATTAATGTCTGACCCAGAATTTGCATTCAAGTGCCGAATTGTAATTCTATCTCGAGATTCTTCTAAAGAATATCTTACTTCGGCTGCTAGAGCAGGAGTGAATGAAGTAATCACAAAACCAGTCGATATGAATAGTTTGCTTACCCAATTGGATAGGCATTCCAAGAAGCAATTCGTCCCACCTCCCGCCGATGTGTCAAATGTCACTGGTAAAGGCGGAGCCGGTTCATTTGATGTCTCTATGGTCATGAATGATGGCCAGTGGGCTTTACCAATGCTGAAAGGTATAGTGACTCCCGAGAAAATTAATGTAGATTTCATAAATGAGATTTTGACTCAATTAGGGGAAGAAGGAATTGAAGTTCAGGAAGATTTAGACCCTTCATTAATGTCTAATATGCTCCGAATTGCTTTGAATAATATCGTAAAAGACCTTGATCAAGATGGCAGTCAAGCAGTACAAAACGTTGCAGGAGGGATGTTACCTTCTGCCAATAAAAGTTCTAAATTAGGTTCAAAATCTGCTAAGAGTAAAGCAACTGGAAGTTCAATGGAAGAAATACTCCAAAACCAAGCAGATGGATTGGCCGAAGAAATCGAGAGTAAAATGGATGACATACTCGATGAAAGACCAGACTTAGTCTCAATTATCCCAGATTTCGATCAGATTGTAATCGACCCAGCTGTTCTAGAGTTCACTAGACTTGTTACAGAAACAGCGCATGAATTAATGTGGGATATTGGGAAACCAGGTAATGTCACTGACATAACATTGAGAACACGAATTGAAGATATTACCGAAATGCTTGGAGATGTATTATCTTCACTTCCAGAAGGAGAGGAAGAAGAATGAAAGAATCGGATAAGAAATGGGCGTTCTGGGCTTTAGCATGTGCTTTCATGGTTGATTTCCTTGGCTATGCGTTCATAGTGCCTATTCTACCATCATGGAAAGAAGAGTTCATGTTATCCAATACTGAAGCAACAGCTTTAGTTTCTTTATGGGCGGTTCCATTGTTCTTGCTTGGTCCAAAAACCGGAAGGCTGACTGATAGGTTAGGTGCGGGTAGAACAATTCTTTTCTCTTTATTTGCTCTAACATTGTCTGCATTACTATATCTTGTAGCAATGGAAATAACAGTCATAGATGGTTTCTATGTTTTAGCGGCTGCTAGGCTAATACACGGTGCTTCAGGGGCTGCAATTCTGACAGCAGGGTTCGCTGCAGCCAGTGACATTTGGCCTACTAATTTTGGAGAGGTTTCCGGGAAACTAATCGCAATGGCAACGATAGGGGGCCTATTAGGTCCAGTAGTTGGCGGCGTGTCTTACACAATAGGGCCCCAATATGCCTTCATTGGTTTATCGATAATTACAGCAATGATCATACCAGTTGTTTATGTTACCACCAGAGAATTAGGTCAAGGTAGTGAACCAGCTCAAGGTTCAGTACCACTAATGGTTTTCATTCGAAACCCAGTACTATTCCGTATTGGTTTACTAGTTATGATGACTACACTGGCAACAGGAGCATTAGAGGCAGGAATCCCACTATTCTTGGAAGATAACCTAGGACTGAACGCAGCATGGATTGGTGCCGTATTATTGGTAATGGTTGTTGCTCAAGGATTCGGTGGGTGGATGTGGGGTGCTTTGGTAGACAAGAATGGTCCAGTACGATACATGACCATCGGATGGTATGTCGTTACTGTTGCAATGCTAGCCGCTGGTTATGTCGCCCATTCAATTAGTGACACGACATTAGCAGCATATTGCATCATTGTAATCCTTGGAATCTTCCAATTTGCAATCTCAGCGGCCCAAGTACCGATGCTTCCGATGGTTGATGCAGCCACCAGTCAGGTATACGGCAAGGGGGGAGCAGGTCTTGCATTCGGTGCCTTTGGAACCGCATGGGCTGCAGGAACAATTGTCGGACCAATGGTGATTGGTCCGGTATTTGATTACACTAACTCTTGGGGCATCACACTCGGTATTCTCGCAATTCCAATGTTCATTGGGCTGGTTATAACACTTACAAATCGTCAGTTATTGGAGGACTGCTATAACTCCGAAATGTCAAAACGCTTGGAATCTGAGTGATATTGACTAATGGCATGGCTGATAAGAAAAAGCCTTCTCGGATGAACGGGATGGACCATGGCTCAAGGACAATTGCCGACGATTCGTGGTAAAGACTGGACTCCAGGTTCGATGTTGGAGTTTGTTAACTCGCTTCCTGCAGACGCTGCTAAGAACGAGTTACTTCGGTTCACTGCAGAGAGACATGATGGTCATTTGCAACTAGTTTCTGCAGTTTGGGACTTCGTGCATCGAGATGAAAAATCATACGATGGCGAATCTTGGCATGATTTCTCTAACCGTTTTACAGATGCTTTGAGACAAGGACTCTCTGGCAGACTCAAAGTAAAGGGATTAGGCGAAGGAGAAATAATTCCTCGTAGAGATACAAATTTGCATCTTGGCAGAAGGGGAGATCGATTCATTATCGACATAACGCTATGCTTACGCCGTTTAGCTCACTACATGTCAGTTACAAATGACATGAGAATGGAATGGCAACGAATGATGACAAGAACTCGGGGACTTGATTTACATCTCAAAGAAATATTTGCTGAAGGTATGGATACTCCGGACGGCGGCAAATTTGGCGGTAAGGGTTTCCGCTCAACATGGCAAGAAGCCTGCGTTGCAGCGGCAACTGCTCTCAAAAGAGAAACAGAAAACCCTCCAGGGTCAGATTATGGTGGAGATTATGTTGCTCCAATGATTAGAGATATTGGTCTCTGTATGGCTATGGGTGACACACCTGCTGACATTATGACCGCTCAAATGGGTAAGGTCGATTCAGTAATGAACGGTGGAATCGAAGGTGCAGGTGGAAGAGATTTGCACGTAGGTTGCTTCCATAGAGGAGTACTACCGCCAACAGCTCCCCTCCCAATAGCTACTGTAACAATGACTGGCATGGCGCTTTCTTCATGGAAGAAAGAAGATGGCCGTTTCCATCTAGCATGTATCGGCGAAGGCTCTTCATCATCGGGAGAATGGTGGGAAGCAGTCAACTTAGCGGCGACTAGAGGTCTACCAATATCGTATATCCTTCAGAATAATCAAATCGCTCTGGATACCCCTCCTGTAAACCAATCCAATGTTGAGTTGTGGGCTGACAAAGCCGTTGCAATGGGAATGCCATCTTGGACAATAGATGGTTCAGACCCAGCATCTTGGCATGCTTCAGTAGCGTGTGCTAGAGAGTTTGCTCTGAATGGAGGCGGGCCTACCTTGATCCATGTGGAAACAATGCGTGGATGTGGACATGCACACCACCATGACGACCTTTACTTAGGAGCTCAATCGGGAACACCTCCTGGATACGTAGACCGTGATTTACTATCTTACTGGGAAGCGAAAGACCCGCTACCGACTCATCGTTCTCTTCTACTATCTCTTGGAATAACAGAAGAAGAAATATCAGTTATGGAAGCTGAAGAGAATGATCTTTTAGATTCAGCAAGAGAACATGTTGAACAGATGGGCTGGGCTAATCCAGAAACAGTTACAAAAGGCATTACATCATTACATGATGCAGATACACATGAAGACCATTTGTCTAGGTTAAATGGTGCTTCAATTCTCAAAGAGTCACCAGCAGTACTGGAAGTGGGTGAATGCTTACTAGAGTATGCAGAGAGCGGTGGTTGGACTTATTCACGCGCAATCCAGCAAGCGATGTGTGATATTGCGGAACACTATGGCGATTCAACAATCTTCATGGGTGAAGATATGGAAGTCGCTGGTGCATTCGGGATGAATATACCATTGAAAGCCAATGGACACCAAGATAAGTTACTCGACATGCCTTTGTGTGAAGCAGTGATAATTCATTCAGCAACGGGCGCTGCTCTCTCTGGATTGAGGCCAATGGCAGAGATACAATTCGGTGGTTTTGCCGCTCTTGCTCACAATGCATTGTTGAACAATGCTGCCATGCTTAGATGGCGCTGGGGCGCTAAGGTGCCTCTTACTGTTAGAATTCCACTTGGTGCGAGAACCCGTAGTGGACCGTTCCATGCAAACATGATAGAATCCTGGTATGCAAACGACCCAGGTTTGGTAGTATTGGCTCCAGGTACTCCACAAGACGCTTACGATTTGCTAAGAGAGGCCGCGGAGTTAGATGACCCAGTTCTATTCTTGGAACACATAGGTCTGTATGGATTACGTGGCGGTATGACAGGTTGGGGACAAAATATCAACCAAAAAGTAGACACAGAGCCTGTGAAAAACGCAATTGCAGAAGGCAAGAAACTCAAAATTGGAAAGGCTGGAGTAGTTAGAGGCGGAAGAGATCTAACATTGGTTACATGGGGTGCAATGTTACACATTGCGAAGATGGCCGCTGACGAATTATCTAAGGAAGATATCGAAGTTGAGATTATTGATGTTAGAACTTTGATTCCTTTTGATGCTGATACTTGTGTTTCTAGTGTTACTAGAACTGGCAGACTTGTAATATTGCAGGAAGGGCAATGGTTTGGAGGAATTGGTCATTCGATGCAATCTAGGATATTAGAAGAATCATTCTATGCTCTTGAATCAGCACCACTTGTAATCGGGGCTCTAGATACGCCTGTGCCGTTTGCTCCTCCGTTGGAGAATCATACTGTTCCTGACTTAGAGCACGTTATCAAGGCTCTTCGTCAAGTGGCTCAGGGATGAAGTTAGATAGAACTGCTCCGATTACCGTTGCTATTGAATAAAGAACTAGATGTCCACTTTCAGTTGCGATATTTGGCCCGAATGTTCTTGCTGGGTTCATGCTAGCTCCTGTGAGCCCTCCAAAGCAGAAGGACAAAACAGACACCATCAATCCTACTCCAAATGCTAATTTGAACAAACTAACCTCTCTTCTTACAAGAACATGTATTGAATACATCAGGAGAAATGTAATCGCAATTTCAATAATCCAAGTATTTGCGATTGAAACATTTGGAGTTGTAGCGCCATCAACTACTATTATTGCAGCAAAAAAAGCACCAAGGCATTGAGCAATTATGTAACCCGGTAATGCTTCTGTTTCCAGTTCTCCTTTTGCAGCAAATGCGATAGATACAGCAGGGTTTATGTGCGCTCCAGAAATTGGTTGGAAGATCATAATAGCTGTAAATACAGACAGGCCAAAAGTGATACTAATGGCTAGAGGGCTCCAGCCTAAGGCCACAGACCCACAGCCTAGCAGTACCATCAGGAAAGTACCACTGAACTCAGCGAAGTATCGGTTCCACACAAGTTTGCGACTCACTTTAGTCTGATGATTGTTGTGTATATTTACCAAGGTAATAATGAAAGAGGAGTGGTCTCTGTCAAGAGACATGGGGGAGCCAGTAAAGGAGCAAGGAATTGGCGCTCTTCTGCAATGGAATGCTCTTCTAATCTCATTTGCTTTATTCGTAACCTTAGCATTGCTTAGCGGCATTACTTCCGAAAATGACTGGACTCACATGTGGATTCTTGTTCTTCTAATCATTCTAGCATTGGCTTTACTGATTACATCTGCCGATTTCTTTGTTGAAGGAGCCAAAGGCCTTGCTAGAAGAGCAGGGATGGCCGAAGTTGTAATAGGATTGACAATCGTAAGCATTGGCACCTCATTACCAGAGATTCTTGTTACGGCAACAGCCTCTGCATCATCTGGTAATGACCCAGCACTCATGGACTTAGCAGTAGGCAACATCTATGGTTCAGTCCTGGTGCAGATTACCCTTGTTCTTGGAATTGTTGTGGCTTTCAAGCCTCTAGACATTCGACCTGCATGGCTTAGAAGAGACGGCTTACTGATGTTGTTTTCAATTATCATTCTAACCGCTTTACTATGGGAAGGTAACGAATTGTCTAGAATCGAAGGGGCAATATTGTGTTCAATTTACGCTCTTTACATCGTTTGGCTACTTTCAGATACCGATAAAATACGTGATGATGAATTAGAAATGGTTGATGAAATAAAATCAACCACTGAATTCAGTTGGACAGGCACTGCTTATTTCGTAATGGTGGTAATAGGGCTTGCAATGGCCGTATACTCTGCCAATGAGTTGGTAAAGCATGCGTGTGAAATTGCGTACAAACTCGATGTGCCACATGCAATTGTTGGATCGACAATGTCCGGTCTAGGAACATCCTTGCCGGAATTAACAGTAGCTATGGTTGCAGTAAGGAAGAGCCAAGGTGTGGCAATTGGTACTCTAATTGGCTCAAATATCACTGACCCGCTTCTTTCGATTGGAATCGCAGCATTGATTTCTCCAATCTCATTAACAGAGCAATCATATGATCTAACAATGTATCTAATCATTCCAATGACATTGATTGGAGTTTCAGTCTGTTTGCTGATGATGTGGACTGGATTCCGCTTCAGCCGTTTAGAGGGAAGTATTCTGATAGGATTCTATCTGCTATTCCTAATATTGATAGAATTACAACGCCAAGGATATCTAACTATTTGATTGGCATAGTACTGCTTATGCTGCATGGCCTTCTGGGCTTGACATGGTCAACTTCCAATTGGATGAGATGCAAGAAATGCTTCGTGAACTCGCTCATGAGTTTGCAGTGGACGAGATTCGTCCAAATGCAGAGCACTGGGACCTTAATTCCGAATATCCGAAGGACGTCATCAATGCTGCCCATGAGATGGGATTACTGAACCTGCATATTTCTGAAGATTATGGCGGGCCAGGTCTAGGTTCTATGGAAGAAGTTCTGGTGAATGAAGAACTAGCTTGGGGTGACCCCGGATTTGCAACAGCAGCATATGCTACTAGCCTAGCCTGCGCTCCACTAATCACTGGCGCAACACATGAACAGAAAGACAAGTATCTACGAATGGTCGCTGAAGATGGTGCTCTAGCGTCTTATGCTGTCACAGAACCAGGTGCTGGTTCTGATGTAGCTGCTTGTAAGACAGTGGCTGTTAGAGATGGTGATGATTACATCATTAATGGTTCAAAGATGTGGATTACAGGTGCAGGTAAAGCAGATTGGTTCTTCGTTTTAGCAAAAACAGACCCTAATGCTGGATACAAAGGAATGTCTGGTTTCATCGTAGATTCTAACTCCCCTGGTCTTTCTTTGGGCAAGAAGGAGAATAATATGGGGCAACGCTGCTCTGATACAAGATCAATCACTTTCGATGATATGCGTGTTCCTGCTGGGAATTTGTGCGGTGGTTCTGAATCAGGAGGGTGGATGAATGCAATGAAGGCTTTCGATATGAGCCGACCAAATATCGCTGCTCACGCAACTGGTCTTTCCCGTGCAGCATATGAGCACGCATTGCAATATTCTGGTGAACGTCAAACTTTCGGCAAGCCTCTTCATCGCCATCAAGCAATTCAATTCATGTTAGCGGACATGAAAACTAAAATCGAGGCATCAAGAATGTTGACTTGGAAGTCTGCTGCGGATTCAGATGCAGGAATTAGTAATACAGAATCAGCGGCTCACGCAAAGAGATTTGCAGCTGATACAGCAATGGAAGTATCTACTGATGCAGTACAAGTGTTTGGAGGCTACGGGTACTCTGAAGAATACCCTGTGGCACGATTGATGCGTGGTGCAAAGGTAATGCAGATCTATGAAGGAAGCAGTCAGGTCCAGAGAATGATTATTGGACGTGAAATTACCAAGGATTTGTGATAGAATGGCCAAAGGCGTTCCCGCCATTGTTCTAGCAGCTGGTAAATCATCCAGATTGGGTCAACCCAAAGCGCTGGTTGAATGGAATGGGGAAACATTGGTTGGAAGGTCTGTTAGATTGTTAAGGGAAAGTGGTTGTTCTCCAATAATAGTAGTGACAAGAAACGAATTACAAATCGATGTAATGATGTCCTGTAATGACACAATAATTGTCGTCAACCCTAAGCCAGAGGAAGGCCGTACCGGTACGCTGCAAGTAGGTTTGATTTCATTAATCAGCGAGATAGGTCGAACTCCTCGAAGAGTTTTGATTGCCCCTGTAGACAGATGTGGCTGGAATAAAGAAACAATTTCAGCATTGCTAGATTGTAATTCTAATACTTCTCCAATGCCAAGCGGGCATCCATTATTACTTTGCGAAGTTGATAAAGTTCTTTCATTCCCAAGAGATGTATCACTCAGAGATCATCTCTCAATAGAACGGATTAATGCACCCGGCGAACATATGAACATCGACACACCCGCCGATTTGGAGGCGTTGATTTGACCGCTCGGACTTTGCATTGGGCTCTTGATGAGCTATCCAAAAATCGCAAAGTTGCTATTGCTAGCGTAGTTTCCACATCAGGGTCAGTACCTGGTAAAGAAGGTGCAAGACTTGCTCTAACAGAATCTTCTGTACATGGCACAGTAGGTGGTGCCGGACTAGAAATGAAAGTCATTTCAAAGTTGAAAGAAATGCTTGTAGCATCAATAAAACCGTCCGGTGATGTCATCACTTATGGTTTGAATAAAGGGGCTAAGGGCTATGAAGTAACGCCTCTAGACAGTTTATGTGGCGGCCGTGTAACGGTCGCTTTGGAGGTTCTGATTCCGATGCCGCATATCTTGCTAATGGGTGGTGGACATTGTGCCAAAGCAATTGCTGAAGCATGCCAGTCTCTAGATTGGAAATATTCAGTCCAGGACTCTAGAGCAGAATATTCAGTTCTAGAAGGAGCAACAGAAACCCACCATTCATGTCCGAAAGATTTCTTGATGAATGAAAATAGCGATTCTCTTTCCAGATTCAGTGATATTTTGTTACTAGGGCATGACTGGAAAGAAGATGAAGAAAGGCTACTTGGTCTCATGTTTGCTGGATTTGGCGGCCGCTTAGGAGTAATAGGTTCAAAATCAAAATGGAATGCTTTCACAAAAGTAGCCCTTGATGCAGGAATCTCTCAAGAACAACTCGATCAAGTAAATTGTCCAATCGGATTAGATATTGGAGCTGAAAGTCCTGAAGAAATAGCAATAGCAGTGCTGGCGGAAATATTAGCTTCTCACAAGGGCGTCAATGTTTGAACACAGTTTCTCTGTAATGTCTTAATTCTTCAACAGATTCAATAATATCGTCAAGAGCACGATGTGCTTCTTTTTTGTTATATCTTGAATTGTTAGGATACCAGCGGTTTGTAAGTTCCTTAATGGTTGAAACATCGATTATTCGATAGTGGAGAAGTTCGAGAACTTCGGGCATTTCTTTAGCCAAAAAAGTTCTATCATTATGAATTGAATTTCCACATAATGGAGCCTTTCCAATTTCTATATTTGCGCTTATGAAGGCGCATGTTTGCTTAGTTGCTTCCTCTAAACTTACTCCTTCAGTCCTAATTCTATCGACCAAACCAGAAGCATGGTGATGAGTTGTATTCCATTCGTCCATGCCAGCCAATAACTCTTCACTGACGGTAATTGCGAGGTTTGGTCCTTCGGCTATTATGTTCAATTCGGCATCTGTAATTATAGTTGCAATTTCGATTATAGATTCATTATCTAAATCGAGTCCGGTCATTTCTAAATCGATCCAAACCATTTCTCCCGCCATAAATCTCCTAAACGAACCCAGTGTTTCAAAATGGCGGATGATTATTGAATGAGTGCTAACACCCCCCTGCCATGCAGCGCCCACTATTACTGGCACTTCTCATGGTTAGTGCTAGCCTTGCAGGGTGTTTTGGTGACGATGAAGGAGAAATTGTCGAAGCTACTCCCGAATCTAATGATGGCTTTCGACCTTACACTGTAATTGCTCCAATCGATACAGGAATCAACCCTTATCATGATCATTTCCAGACCGATGAAATTCTTCCTGATTGGTTTATTGAAGCCATGCTTACAACAATAATATGCAACTTGACCCAAGAGGGCTCTTACCAAGAACGCGTAGATGCTGATAGAGAATCATGTTGGGATATTATCACCGCAAGCGACATAGTCTACTTCCCAGGAACTAGAATCTTTGCTCAATCACCGGATGGTGGCACTCCTACAATGATTCTTGATGACCCAAATGATGGTCACGGTACTGCTGTAACTGGTGCTGTATTAGATGCAGACCCGGATGCAATTATTTTCTTCGTTGAAGGGTTTAGTGAGAATGCAGTTACTACTGCAGGCACACACCCAATGGTAGATGTGATTACTACTTCTTTCGGAGCGCCGGGTTCTGTTCCAGTTCCTGGAATTGAGGATGCGACTAAGATCGCTGTTGTTGACAATCACAAGATTCACACTGGTGCAGCAGACAATTCTCCATCACCAGCGGTTCAAGACGCTACAGCAGGCCCTCCGTGGTCTATCGGAGTCTCAGGGTATGCTGAGGGAGATGATGACCAAAAGGAGACCATGTCTGGTTCCTATCCAGACATGGCTTCAGATTGGACTCAAGTATTACCTAACCACGACGACATAGATGGTTATCATGAAACCTCTGGGACGTCTTTCGCTACTCCAAGAACTGCAGGTTTCCTAGGTCATATTATGACTAACCTTAGAGCAGAGTTCAATGATTCTGAGTCTGGCGGTAGAGATGGATTCCTAGTAGATGGTGATGTTCAGATTTCAAACTCTGATATCCGTAATGCATTGAATCTATCAGGCTGGTATCCTTCTTCATCTACTTGGGACCCAACAGGTGGTACTACTCCAATAAGCCCAGTTCTGCCGTGTACTCAAGTAGGATGGGGTGTGCTAAATTGGTCTAATGTGGAACCAATCATTGAGCATCTAAATGGGTCATCGACTCTACCTTCTAGGAGCAGCGATGTCAACTCATGCATGGCTGCTAATCAAGCAGCTCGTGAAGCCTACTGGGGCGCATACCCTGCCGAAGAAGAGTAATCAAATTGGCACGAAGTCAATCTTTAGATTACCATTCTTAGCAATCGAAACTATTGGCTTAAATCCTTCACGAGGAGTTTTTGACAATGAGTCTTGTATTGCACCTAAAACAGATGGATCTAATTCTAAATCATAGTTGAAATGTTCCACAGGAGGAGCGGGTACTTGTTCTGGAACAATCTCTTCTTCCGTTTCTAATTCATCTTCATCCATCATAGACTCGAGGTCATCAAACTCATCCTTTTCATCCACAATCTGTTCGTCGACGCTTTCTTCGACGTCTTGGCTTTCAGATAAAATTGGTTCAGGGATTGCTTCAGGAATTTCCTTGTTTCCACCTTCAATCATCTCTTTTGCAGCGATATAATCATCTGCATACAGGTTCGAAACTTCACCCATTCGAGATATGTATGCAAATCCGAATCCTAGTGCTACGACTCCCAAGAACATCCACGTAATGTAGGTGTAGATGTCAGTTTCAAATTCTAGTGAGAGCATGAACAATGCAAAGATCGAACCCATAGACCCAATACCTCTTCTCCAAGGAGTTTCAGTTTCGTCTCTGAATCCTTGTACTGCAACACCTGAAAGGAATACTGCACAAATAGTCCACAACATGATTCCGCCAGTACCTTCTCCAATGGCCCAAACAATACCGATTAGGAAGTATGCAATACCTAGTTGGCCAACTCTGTCAACCCATCCATAGTATTCGATGGTGTCATCCCATTCGAATATCTTCCAATTCCATGCAATCTCGGTTTTAGATGCAATAACTGTAAATGCAATTCCATTAATCAATAATACAGCGCCAACGATGAAATCAATTGCATCAGAACTTTGGTTCATCTGGTCTAGTAGATTCCATATTGCAAATGCATGCAATAGTGGCATTGCTAGAATCGAATATTTCTGACCATTGATGAGTGCATCATATGTCGCCCATGCGGCTCCAATCATTGTTCCTATTCCCTTGAATGCCGTCCAAGATAATGTCAAGCAAACTATTGTCCAAATTCGCATAACAGTAGTCAAATGTTCTCTGCTCTGTATAGAGCCTAGATTGAATACATTGGCAACTCCATTTGGATCATCATAAGCCTCATCTGCCCATTTGTATAATATTCCCTTAGAACTAGCTTGATTCAATATTAGTGTTAGAATACCCGTGCCGAGTAGACTATGTGTGATGTAATCAATTCCGTCGAAGTTGTTGAAATTGGAATCATTAGCAAATCCGATGAAGAAAGAGAACAATGCTAGAGGTGCCACCCATGGCATGAACTCCATTCTTCCAGTTAACCATGCGTATATTGCTAGAAGAAGCGTCATTGTAAGCAGTAACCAACTTGCTTCAGGGAGTACGCCAAACATACCGATTGTAAGCCAGAATCCAGGGACTGTCATTGGTGCTTCTAAATCGCCTTCTTTAATTCCATACTGTCTATCCATGACGCCCTTTGCAAGGATAATTACATTGGTTAGTGCCATTAGAATGAATGAGAATCTGCTGATATCCAGAATTGTGAGTTCAGTTGGATCGTATGATGTGATATCAATCCATGATAATAGTTCAGCAATTACAGCTCCATCAGAAACAAATCGGTTCCCGTCACCGAATAATATAATCGCCAATGGTGCTATGCATAGAATGATGTTCAGTCTATGCTTTAATGCACGAGTAAATACTAGCAGGTACATCGTCAAGAATAGTATTCCACCGCTCGTGTCAAACAAACCTAGTAGGAGTAGCCCTCCAAGTGTCGCAATATCTGCAGTACGATTCAAAGACTCTTCATTAAGCCCCTTTCTGTCTAGCATAACCGAAATTCCAATAGGTCCTGCCAACAGCAGTATGTCGAAAATTATAGTCGATAGAATAATTTCTCCAAGTTCTGATCTTGCTGCGTTCAAACTGTAAGCCATAGGTGCAGCTACAGCTATCATTGTCAGAGTTGCAATCATTCTACCTGTTGAAGAAGCCTCATCCTCATCGATAACTTCCCATACGATTACTCCAATAGGAATAATCATCATAATTGTCCACAGTATGTTTTGTGCTAGATTTGTTGCACCAACAGCTGTTAGTGCTACAGTAAACAAAATCATTGGGCCAATTAAACTCATACGACCAAGTGGCCCCCAACTTGTATCTACTGCTAGAGAGTCTGTTTCAGGAACTACCCATGAATTGCTTTCTGTGTCAAATACAGGCATCAAATTCTTTCTCTTTCTTTCTGCCCATGTTAGCATTACTCCTAAGTCTAATTCAACCGACTTGAATTTCCGCATTGATGCATAAACGATTAACCCAACTACTGCTAAAGTGATATTGAATCCTTGCAGGTTCTCAGAGACACTTGTGGGAAGAGGTACGTCTAATCTACCGAATAGTGATAGAATGACTGCTATAATCATCGAACCAGCAGTTGCTGCAGATGCTTCAAATGCAACTTTCTCATCATCTGAACTTTCTGCTTTAATCATCATCATGTAAGAGGAAATTACAGCATAGAGGAATATTGCCCAAGGAACATATGGGTCGTCACCGAACAGTACAGACTCTGAAATTACCAATAATCCAAGTGTTACGAAATGCGCCCAATCTGAAAGATGACCTTTCTGTCTTCCAACTTCGCCACTTGCAAGAACACATATCAGGATAGTTGCTTCTAACCACCATGGCTCGAATCCTCCCATCCAGTGTGATTGAACGAAGAAAGAGAATCCAGTTGCTATCATAGTAGCATTCGCAACCCAATTCCTTGTTACCTTGGATACTACCAGTAGATATGGGAGCATAATTAGAGTGATTATCCAAGGAATCATTCCAGCAGTTGGAGTGATTAGGAACAAAGAAGCAGCCAAACCTATTGGCATGTATGGTATTCTGCGTTTCAAAGTTGCAGGGAAATATGCAACTAATACGGCTAACCATAGGCCTACTTGTAATGTTAGATATTCATCTAACGGTGCGGGTAAATCGAATTGTCTGAGCGGACCGAGAATCAATTCAAAATCTGCATCACGTGCAATAATGATTGCAAGTATTACTTCTCCAACTAAGAAGGCGGATGTCCACTGCATCAGGTCCTGCCTTAGCCTTCTATCTGCTGCTAGAATTCCTTGTACTGCAATGATGAATACCATCAAAGAAATAGCTCCTCCCGAGCCCACATCTTCATTATTGTACTCGTAAAGCAATGGCAGCAATCCTGAGGTTACAGCCACAACCGAGAATATGATTCCACTATTTGCTCTGAGAGATAGCCACATTGAAAGAGATGCAAGTGCAATCATGGAGATACCCAATTCCCAAGAAACGATGTTGTCAGACCATTCCATCCAGATGCTTGATCCGATTAAAGCGATTACAAGAGGGGTGAACGTTGTTACCGACCAACCGAAGGTAGTAACGCCTTTCAACCTAGAAAGATAGGCTGACTGGCCCAATGCTAGAAGCAAAGTTGCAGCCATTTGAATGTAGATTGCATTAGCAGAGGGGGACCAATCTGCATCCCCTGGATTACCGTCTGCAATTAGCCAATCCACGCTAAAATCATCAGCTAAGAAACCAATCATCCATCGAGTTCCCCATAACGTTCCTACTGCCAAGAAGAAGAAAGAGACTCCCAACATATAGTCGTGAACACTCTGTAATTCCTCTCCTCCCTTTCTTCTTTGGAATTCTACCAGAGATATAGCCATCATTCCGGATAACAGTCCGCCGATTCCGAGTGCTAAGAACTCAGTCTGACCAGTATCTTCTCCTCCAAATGCAATGGAAAGTAATCCTGCCCAAATCGCTATCATAGCGATTCCAAATAGTATCAGTTGTGCGAACTTTTGCAATCCAGTATCTACTGCATTTGCTGGTGCAACCCCTACCATCCCCATCTTCACATTTGGTACATTTTGAGACTCTGCTGAGAGATTACCTATCCTTGCAGAAAGAGTTCTCGGGTTTGTTGGTCTCGTAGGTCTAGATGGAGCATTTGCCATACTAATCAATGTTGATTCAGAACTATTACATTTCAATGTTGAGCCGGTAAAGGCTCAGAAAGCGTCCTTTTCAATCTAGAATTTGGGCTTCCACAATTTCACCACTCGGGTGAATCGCTTCTTTCTCCTCATCTGTTTTCAGGATTCCAACCAACAAGATTATTGTCAGTAAAACCGCAGCGAAAACAGATCCATACACCAAGGTTGTGTTTGCGGACTTAGCATCATCATCGCCAACGTCAGATTCTTCACTAAGCATGATTTTCATTGAAAGAATCGAACTGGAACTAGTTCCTTCTAATCCTCTCATTGAGATGGTGTGGTTGCCAATAAGTTCGGTACCCGGAAGGTGTTCTAATTCGTGGACTATATCTTCGAAGTATAGTGTTACATAATCTTCATGATGGTAGCTGTGAATGTTTGTCCAATCATGCCTTAGGTCGCTACTCTTCCATTGGATTGTATCAACAGACTGACTCAATTCAATATCGATAGATTCTCCAGGGCCAATTACAACTCGCATTTCAGTATTTAGATCGTTCTCAACAACCAATTTGATACTCGAATCTAATTGATACTGCTGATTGTACTGTGCCGCTTCAATTACCGATTCTAAGGCGTTGACATGGCCGTGGCCGTAAACATTGTTTTGGCGGTTCTTTGGAATTGCATCTTCGATACAAGGTTCGTTAGCACCCATGTAGATACATTGGCGATATGTCGCTTGTTCTTGGAGAATGTTACGAATATCGAACGGGGATAAATCGCTGTTCGCTTGGAGCATTAATGCGCCAACTCCTGCAGCACCAGGCGTGGCCATACTTGTACCACTCATTCCTGTGTATTGGTCACCAGAATTTGCTTCTACAGACATGATGCTGCTACCCATGTATGCAATATTTGGTTTAATACGTCCTTCTTCAGTAGGTCCTTGGCTTGAATAAATTGCGATTGCAGTATTCTTGTCGAGTGCGCCGACAGTAATCGCGTCTTCTGCAGAACCGGGTGTTCCGATTTGAGCACTTACTCCATTGTTACCTGCTGCAATAAACAATGCAATACCTGCTCTAGTCATGTTGTTTGCTTGACGGTTTACACTGTCTTCTTCAGAAGATGTCCATTCGATAGCTCCGGGTCCACCTAGGCTCATTGAAGCCGCTCTAGTGTTGTATTTGTGCATGGTATCTATTGTCCACTGCATACCTGCCATGACAGTTGCGAATGAACCACTTCCTTCTGCGTTCAGTACCTTGACTCCAACTAGATTGGCTTGAGGTGCCATTCCAACATGGGCGTAATCAGGCGCTCCTGTTCCTGCGGTAGTCCCGCCGCAGTGAGATCCATGGCCTTGGTCATCATATGGGAAATCTGTGCCGTTTGTGTTACCCGCATTGTTAACTGGGTCGTAAAATCCAATGATTTTCGGGTCATAGGTAGCAGGGTCATCATCTTGGTCATCAAGACTGGAGTGGTTTCCGTCCAACCCCGTATCGATAATAGCAACAGTAGTTCCCGAGCCGTCGTAACCAGTCTCTTCGAAGGCCATGTCGACTCCGTGACCAGCACGAGCATCGGCATTTGCGATGGTCAAAATACCATCAAGTTCAATCATAACAACGCCGGGTAATTCGATAAGAGTAAGCAACTCAGTCACTGGCACTCTTCCTGCCAATGCATCAATTCCGTGTAGGACAAACTGGTGTTGATAATCAACGGTATTCTCGAGCATGTAAATCTCGTCAGTACCTGGAGTATAGTGGAAGTCAATGATCAGTGGCAGAGTATTGTCCTCATCTAAGAAAATAGGGTTGTCGATATGGAGTTCAACCATGTCTCCAATCTTGTTTTGATTACGGTCGACTGTTGTTTCAGTCCACCATCCAATTGGCTCTCCATCATCATTAGATGGGGAAGGAATTGGTACTGCTGCCACTGCAAGAGGGGCCAATAATATTGCAAGACCAAACATGCTGAAAATACGTTTGTAACCGTTCATCTGATTCACCGCGCTCTGCGCGAGCCTGCAATACTGTTTGAACCCTATGTTTTCGTGTTAATTCGGGAGAGATGTGAAAACCCCCTAGTGGTACGGAGAATTATGGGGCTCCAGAACTGGTTTAGCAGAGTCCTTATGTCCACTTGGTTTAGGGAAATTAGCATAATTGATATAGAAAACCTTCCTTCTGACAGAGGATCTATAATCGTCTCTTGGCATCCAGGTGGACTATTTGATAACATGCTGACAAGGGGGCTGTTGCCAGGGAAGCAGGTCACTTTTGATGGCGTCATTGATGATGAAGATGAATTGTTTGCTATTGCCACTGAAGTAGCATCAGGTGCGAATATTGTTGTTTTCCCAGAAGGCGACTCACACGACTCTCCAAAATCAAAACAGATCAGAGAATGTGCTGCTAAAATCGCTCTGAAGTCTAAGGAATTATCAAGTGGGGCTGAGCCTGTGATAATACCTGTTGGTATTCATTATAGCCGGCCATTCTATTTCCGGGAAAGAGTAGCTTTGACAATAGATCGGCCAATTGAAATCAATGGTTCCGTCGATGAGATGACTGAAGTAATATCTGGTGAAATCTCAAGGTCTTCACTTTCGAGAGATGATTGGCGAGATAGAGAATTAATTTGGAAAGCACGTTCGATAATTAGGGCTGAAAGAGTCCGTAATAATCCTGAACTAAAGAAGAGGCCAACATACGGGGAAGATGTGGTTGGAGCCAGAAGAGTTAGGGCTGCTTGGGAGTGGATGGCGAACGAAGACCCAGAGCGATGTAAAAATATAGAACAGCGTACTAAAAATCATATTTCTAAACTAGAAACTTATGATTTGCAACCTAGGCATGTCGATGGCCGTCCCAATTCTGTATCGAAAAAAGGTTTCGTTAAATCGATATGTCAATGGCTTTTTGCATGGTCTTTCATGGTGGGTTTTGTCACTTTGAGCGCATTAATTGGTTCGATTCCTCCCTTCTTGCTGGTAGTATCAATCGACCGTTTTTTTGGTTCAAGGTTGGAGCAATCTTACAGGGGCTCATTGAAACTTTACTCTTCGTTTGTAATCTACCCTATATGGTGGCTAATATCTGCATGGATGTTTACATGGGCCCTTCTGTCCGATTCTAGTCCAGTCGCAGGTTTATCGGACTACAGTACAATAATTGCATTCTTACTTTCTATTCCAGCGGCTCTAGTTTTCCCGTTGATGATATGGTGGATGCCTACTGCAGGAAAATTACAGATGAAACTCTATGCCCGGGGAACTATTGCTTGGAGAAGAATGCGCTTATGGGTCAAATGGAGGGATTCCTCATTCGATTGGGAAGGGTTATCCAAGGCACAGAGGGAATTGGCATCGGATCTAGTTGGTGTCGGCGACGGACTCATTTTACCTGGCGACAAGGAATGGATTGACCCTGAGCCTGGTAAAGATGATTTCACAGTAGTTCGTAAACGCAACTGAAAATCTAAGTTTGATATATTCAAGTACGAAATATTCGCATCTTTAGGGCCAACGCTGAAAGGGTGATTCGTTTTCCCAAGGTTAGGTTGGGTCTGCGATGGTTGGCGAAGAGCATGTTTCAATGATTCCAGCAGCACCATCTGAAGTGTGGTCTGCAGAGGTTAATGGCCAATCTCAAGAGGTATTGGCTCCTTCAAATGCAATCCTACTGGATGTCCTCAGAGACAAGGCTGGATGCCTTGGCGTAAAGAGGGGATGTGACATGGGTACGTGTGGCTGCTGTACCGTACTAATCGATGGAGAGCCTAGGCTTTCTTGTTTGACAATGGCTCAAGATGCTAGTGGATGTGAAATAACTACAGTAGAAGGGCTCGCAGATGGCGCACATTTAGCTCCGATTCAACAGTGCTTTGCTGATCATGGTGGTTCTCAGTGTGGGTTTTGTACACCTGGATTCTTGATTACCTCGCAAGCTCTACTGACCAAGAACCCTAATCCAAGCGATAAAGAGATTGCATGTGCTATCGAGGGCAACCTTTGCCGATGCACAGGATATCAGCAAATCATCGAATCTATTCAGGCTGCAGCCTCTATACACAGAGGAGAATCCGAATTAGCAAATCCTGCAAGCGATGCTCACCCAGACCCACATCCAAGTGGGCCTGAAGAACCAACTATGCCTCCGGGCCATGCGAGATGATATCATGTCTGGCGGTTACAAGCAACAGCCTGGCGGGGGCGGCAACGAAACCCGAAAGGATGGAAAGAGAGTTGCAGGGAAACAAAGTTTCTCACCTCCTGGTTCAGGAGGTTCTAAGCCTGAAATGTCTCCTAGAGATTTAGATTTCATCCCCGAAACCGTTGGGGGAAAAGAGAAACAACCAGCCGGCTCTCATATCCACGACCGTGCACGAACTGGTACAACTGTTGGTAAGAGAACTACACTTGTGGATGCAAATGCCAAAGTAACCGGCCAGGCTTGGTACGGAGACGATGTACGTCTTCCAAACGAAATAATCGGAAGAATAGTACGTTCTCCACATCACTATGCAAAGGTCAAAAGTGTCGATACATCGAAGGCAGAAAAACTCCCAGGAGTTCTTGCTGTAGCGACAGGGGATGATGCTCCAAACAGTTTCGGAGTATTGCCTGTCACAAAAGATGAGCATGCAATGGCTGTAGAGAAAGTTCGCCACGTTGGCGACCTAGTCGCTTGTGTTGCTGCAATCGACGAAGCAACAGCTAGAGAGGCAGTATCTCTTATCGAAGTAGAATACGAAGTTCTTGATTCAATTCATGACATGAAAAAGGGTCTTGAAGATGTAGATGAACCAATTCACTGGAGAGGGAAGTACCACGTTGGTACAACAAATGTTCAGAAGAGAGTATTCCAAGAATTCGGTGACCGTTCTATGGTTGAAAACCCGAATGCTTCGTACCATGGGAAATGGAAATTCATGGGTGTTAATCACGGATTTACAGAACCTCATGCAGTAGTTGCTCATTGGGATTCAAACGGACGTTTGCAATTGTACACTCCTCAGCAAGTGCCGCACTATGCCCACAGAGCATTGGCTACAGTTCTCGATGTACCTATGCACCAAGTGAATGTCATCCGGACATTCGTGGGAGGTGGCTTTGGAGGTAAGTCTGATCCTTTCCCTCACGAAATGTGTGCAGCAATTCTATCAAGAAAGTCTGGCCGACCTGTACGAATTACCTTCGACAGGGAAGAGGTGTTTTGGGTCAATAGAGGCCGCCATCCAAGCCATATCGAAGTTCAGATGTATGCCGATGAGGAAGCAAGAATCTCAGGTTTCGATATCGATGCTCTAATCGATGGGGGCGGATTCGCTTCTTTCGGCCACGTCACATCGTACTACAATGGCGTTCTAGCAACAGCACCATACGAATTGGGTTCATTCCATTATACAGGTGCTAGAGTTTGGACTAACAAACCTGCTAGTGGTGCTATGAGAGGCCACGGTGCAGTTAACACAAGATGCGCTGTTGAAGTTGGCTTAGATGACATGTCGGAGCAATTACAAGTCGACCCTATCGACTTACGACTGGCAAATTTACTTCCACCGCATTCCAGAACAATCTCAGGATTCAGAATAACATCAAATGGAATGAGACAAGCCTTACAGAGAGTCCGTGAAGGTAGTGATTGGGACAACAAATTCAGGAAGTTACCTCTTGGAAAGGGTATCGGAATTGGTTGTGGTTTCTTCATATCTGGTTCAGGACTACCAATTCACTGGGATCCAAACAAGTTCCCTCACGCAACAGTTCATATCCAAATCGATATGGATGGAGGAGTTACAGTTCATACTGGAGCCGCTGACATCGGTCAAGGTTCGACTACAGCAGTAGCACAGGTTGTAGCGGAAGTATTAGCCCTCCCAATAGAGATGATTCACGTCAGAAGTCACGAGAGCGACACCAGCCCTGTGGATTTAGGATCATACTCCTCTCGTGTCACATTCATGAATGCAAATGCAGCAATTCGTGCTGCATTGGAAATCAAAGAGAAGATTCTGAATGCTGCTTGGGATGCCCTTGGGTATCACCCAGATACCCTGGTCCTTAACGATCGCCGTATTTACTACAAACACGACCCAGCAATTGGAATGTCATACCTACAAGCTCTTCACAAAGCACAAGAAGACAAAGGCGCATTAATCGCATCTGGGGCATATCGTTCCCCTCCTATGGGTGGAGTGCACAAAGGTGCAGCAGCAGGACTTGCTCCAGCATACTCTTTCTCGGCATATGTTGCCGAAGTCGATGTTGACATAGAGACTGGTCTAATCAAATGTACAGATGTTTGGGCTGCCCATGATTGTGGTAAAGCCCTCAACCCAATGGCGGTAGAAGGACAGATTATCGGTTCATGTCATATGGGTCTTGGTCAAGTTCTATCCGAGCAAATGGTCTATGGCCGTACTGGTCATCTGCAAAATCCTAACTTGTTAGAATACAAGATTCCTAGTGTACATGAAATGCCTAATGTTACTCCAATAATAATAGAATCTTGCGACCCTGAAGGTCCATTCGGTGCTAAGGAGGCAGGTGAAGGGCCTCTACTTCCAATACTCCCTGCAGTTGTAAACGCTGTATACGATGCTATTGGAATCAGAGTCAACGACTTGCCACTAACTCCAGACAAAGTCTGGGCTGCAATTGCTAAGAAGATGAAACTAGAAGGAATTGATGACCCTGCAGATTTACCTGTTCCTCGTTTGGATTTCTCAGAATTACAATCAAAACTTGTCGCTAGAGCAGCAGAGCATGAAACTAGAGACAAGAGGCGACAGAAGAGCGAAGATACTGATGCTTACGTTAACGGAGTATTGTTTGGGTTCGATCCAAATGTGCCTCTTGAGGATCAAGTAGAAGGCTGGATGTCTTCTGATAAACCGACACCTGAGCAATTAGCAGAACTAGGTTTGGCAGGAACTGCTTGGTTGAAAGAAGAACAACGCAATATGGGAGGTGGTAACTGATGCTAATGCCTCCGTTCGAGTTACATCGTCCTTCTACAGTTGAAGAAGCATGTGCCATGGCAGCTGGCCTTATCGAATCAGGACAAGAGTTCGATTGGATTGCAGGTGGAACCGATTTGATTCCTAATTACAAATGGCATATCAATACTAAGCCACATGTCATTTCTTTAGCAAGGATAGAAGGAGTTTCTACAATTTCAATGAATGAAATCGGCTGTATGGCTCGACTTCATGACATTGCAGAAGGAGGTAATGCTCACCCATTAATCTCTGAAGCGGCAAGTAAGGTCGCTTCTTCATTAATTCGAAGAAACGCAACACTTGGCGGTAACCTCTGCTTGGATACTCGCTGTTTTTGGTACAATCAGGCCGAAGAATGGCGAAGTAGTATAGATTGGTGCCACAAGTGTGATTGCGGTACGGGTTCAGATTGTAGAGTGATTCCGAATCAAAATACATTGTGTGTTGCAACTTATCAAGGAGACCTCGCACCAAATTTGATGGTACTAAATGCAACAGTTCACTTAATTGGTCCAAAAGGAGCAAGGTCTGTTCTTCTACACGACTTCTACCAACTAGATGGCATGACTAGAAATATCCTCGAACCAGGAGAATTCATGCTCAAAATTACTCTGCCTGATGACGTTGCAGACTGGACTGGTTCTTATCGCAAACTTAGAGTTCGAGAATCATGGGATTTCCCTGAAGCAGGCGCAGCGGCCGCTTGGAAGAAAGGAGATAGAGGTACCTTACGTGTAGCTACTACTGCTTTGGAAAGCATCCCTCGCCGCCACGACGAAGAAGTTGCTAGTGCTAATGGCGATGTGAAAGCAATTTGTGATGCGATATACAAATCTACAAAACCTGTGAATAATACGGCACTACCGCCAAGGTATCGTAGGAATATGATCAAGGTACTTGTCAAAAGAGCTTGCGAGGAATGAACATGAAGAGATTTTTGGTAGTTATCGTGTTGATGGTTGCTTTAGTTCCGGCATCTACTGCTCAAGTCCCAGAAGCAGAACCTCCTGGTTGGGAAATCGGGTGGGAAGGTGAAGATGATATTGTTATCTTTGAATTAGATCGAGATACTTATGCATTTGAACTAATTCTTGAATTTTGGATTGAGAATACATATCCGATACCTATCGATGTAGATTTTGAAACAGAATTTGAAAGTGAATTTTTTGCTGAATCTGTTCAGGTAGACGACCCCGGCAAGGTTTCTATCTCTGCTAACTCAAACGAAAGTTTCGAGTTAAAAATTTCTTGTCAAACCTCTTGCACCTTATGGAGCGCTAATAATGGGAGCTACCTGACCACAGTAGATTTTACAGCAACAAATTATGTTGCAGACCAAGAACAAAGTAGCCAAGAAATATCACAGAAAATCCAACCATCTTCTATTTACGGATTTGAAGTTACTTTTGAGCCTATTACAAATGGTAAAGGTCCAAAGATAAATGCAGGGACTTATGAGATGATTGATGTTATCATACGGTTGACTGGAAATTCTAATGATGCTATCTCAAAAATTGACATGTCGTTTAGAGGATGTCCTCAGATGAAATATGACGCAGATGATTCTGGCCTTGTTTCAGGAACAACCCTCAGTAGCGAATGGTATGGAATCGAAGGTCCAGTCAAATTGTCAGCTCCTTCAAGCCACCCGGACAAAATCTGTACATTCACCGTTACTGTAACTAGTGAAGGTAACGGTATTTCTTACAACGGCGAAGTTGAATTTGTAGTCGATGCGCCAGATGTAAAAGTGGCTGATGATGACGAAGATGATCAGGCATCGGAATCTTCTGATTTAAAAGTTGAAGATAACTCTCTGCCTGCAATATCTTCACTAATATGCATGTTAACTGTAATGTTTGCCGCGGTAATTCGGCGATAACTGGTATTAATATGGTGTATTCGGGGGATGATACGCATCCCTAATCTGTGATACTAACTCATTTAATTCGAGCAAGCCACGAGAATCTATATGAGGGTGGCGAAGTTGCGAAAGATGTTGCGTTTGTTCGTGGCCGATAATGAGGTGTCAAGAAATGAGTGATGGAGAAGCCAAAGGCGTCAAGTTAGAAACTTGGCTTCTAGTTGGTTTCCTAACAGCAATGTTACTATCCACCACTGTTATCGTTTTGACCTCTGCAAATAAAACAACAGTTTATTCTGCATATGTTACAGATGAAGACACTGTTATCCAATACCAACAAATCTCTTCCATGAGAAATGATCTGGGAGATGGTGGAATGGACTACGTAATTGCTAACACAATGTCGACTCCTATGTTGGTAAACGATTGGAGGGAGCCGCATCGTACAATGTTAATTATCGCTGCACCTGAGAAACCGTTCGATAATTCTGAAGCACAGGCTATTCATGAATTCGTCACAGAGAAAGGCGGAAAGGTAATTATTGCTGCCAATTCAACAAACGCTCAAACTGTGGCTGATGAGTTCGATGTGAAATATTTCGATGCTCCAGTAGTTGACCCTAACCGCTTTTACGACGTTACAGATTCTAATGGAGTAATACAACCAGACGATTCACGAAAGTTGTGGACTGTTGCAGGAGTAAACAAAGTCTGGGATAATCAACTCGAACAGAAGCCTTACTGCACAAGCGACGACCTTTCAGATAGTGACCGATATGATGACTGTGCACTTCCAGTTCTATTCCATCGACCTACGGCAATGCAAGTCTTGGATTTTGATAACGAAGACCGTAATGTCAAGATATTGGCTCACGCATCAGGTTCCTCATTCATCGCTAGCGAGAATATGGATGCAAACGATCCAGACAATGCTAAACCAGGTGGTAACAACTCTGGATTGATTATCCGAATGGATTACCCTGGAATAGAAACCATTGACCAAGTCAAGGGTATTAAAGAGGGTGAAGTCGATGTTACAGGTAGCATTGTATTCATTTCGGATCATTCAGTATTTGCTAACCACCTTTGGGATATTGCAGATGCTGAAGTTACCGGTAAGGTCCAATGCGACAAAGGCTTTGAGGGAAGGCCATGTTGGTCTTCAACTCTATCTTCAAGCGATGGCACCCCAACTGAATGGAATGGGAATGAAGATTACTTTGTGACCCTAATTAGAGATATGATGGAGCATGAAAATGATGATATCTCTACTGTAATCACCAGCGAAAATAGCAATTTCTACATCGTTTTCGATGAATCCCGCCACGTGACATCAGCAATGTCTTCGCCATTCACAGAAGCAATGGGCGCCATAGTTATGCTAACTAGTGATACCATGCTGAAATGGCTAATTGTACTAAATCTCATGGCTCTACTATCTATTGCCATCATGGTTGTCCCAGAGAAAGAGAATTGGCGCCATGTTTTCGATTTAACAAGATTCAGAGAAAGGCCGAACAAAGTCGATCCTAATCTTTACCTAAAGCGCGTACGAGAAGCTATGATGGCTAAAGTGCGCCAATTTAACGACCTGACCCGTGATGAAATGGCCAGGAAAACCCCAGGTGAGGTACAGTCCATGGTAAAGGACCCACGCCTGATCGAGTTGTTGTACTCACAACAGCGTTCATACTCCAACGAAGAATTAAGGCAATTATTGCAACAGATTCGACGTTGGGGAAAGTAACCTAAGGAGGTAAATGACATGCAGCCAGCACCACCACCACCCGCAGCCCCCCCTGCGCCGGCACCACCTGCACCAGCAGCACCGCCAGCACCGGCACCAGCCCCAGCAGCGCCTCAAGCGCCTGCACCTGTAGCTCCGGCACCTATGCCCGTAGCAGCAGCACCGGCTCCTGCCCCTGCAGCACCTGCACCAGCAGCACCAGCCCCGGCACAGGCACAGCCTAGACACCAGAGTAGCCCAGAGGTCCGTGAACGTCTTCAGGCCGTCGGAGCGATATCGCAAGCGATTAGCGCCGAAGTCCAGAAGGTAATTATCGGTAAGGCACACGTTATTGACAATGTTCTGATCAATATTCTTTCGAACGGAAACTTACTGTTCGAAGATTATCCAGGACTTGCTAAGACTTTGATGACCAACACTTTCGCAGATGCGTTGGGTTGTGACTTCAAGCGTGTTCAGTTTACCCCGGATTTGCTACCTGCAGATATCACCGGTACAAACATCTACGATGCTAAGAAGGGAGAATTCACTTTCAAGCCAGGTCCACTATTCTGTAACCTGTTGCTAGCTGACGAGATTAACCGTGCTCCTCCTAAGACTCAAGCCGCTTTGCTTGAGGCTATGCAGGAGAAGCAGGTGACTATCGGAACAGTCACTCACAAACTACCAGCACCATTCATTGTTATGGCAACCCAGAACCCTGTCGAACAGGAAGGTACCTACCCTCTACCTGAGGCGCAATTGGACCGTTTCATGTTCAAGATGAGCGTTGGATACCCTGACCGTGCAGACGAAGATGAAATTCTGCGCCGCCGTATTTCTCGTGGTAAGGATGCAGTCGATGTCGACGTCATTACCGACCCACAGCGTGTTATCGCTATGCAACAAGCATGTGAAGACATCTATGTCGACCCTGCTCTACGTATGTACATGGTTGAAGTTGTAACCAGAACTCGTGAAGATCCTCGTGTTCTAGTCGGAGCTTCTCCTCGTGGTTCTCAGGCATTACTGAAGACCTCACGAGCAGCAGCCGCTCTTCGTGGTCGTGACTTCGTCACACCTGATGACATCAAGGCCGTATCAGAGTTAGCGCTTGCTCACAGAATCATTCTGAAGCCAGAACACCAAATCAAAGGTTTGGAATCTGGAGAAGTTATTCAGACAATCCTACGCGAAGTACCAGTTCCAACCGTTTGAATGGAATTAATCGAGAATTAGAGAGAGGTGCGTAGCATGTGGAGCCGTAAGAGTGCAATGTTAGGATCACTAGCAGTGGCAATGTATTTGCTTGGTTTAACGCTGAGGAATACTCAACTTGTAACCATTGCAGTAGTTATCTTTGTGTTCCTTACATGGGCCGCTCTTTTCGGCGGTCACGCTGATGTTTCTGCAAGTGGCAGACGCGCCGATGAATGGGGAGGAGAAGAAGGTGTATCACTTTCAAATGTCTCCGCCATGCGTAAACTCTCTAGTGCTCGAATCTTCGAAGACGGAGAAGTAGGAGTGACTTTGCGTATGCAAAATCAATCTGCACTTGGTAAGATTCTCGAAGTTAGAGATCGTGTTCCTGAAGTAATGCGTATCAAAGATGGTGCAAATTACATTTTGATGGAACTTGGTCCACGTCGTGAAACCTTCATTGAATACACTGTTGAATGCCCGCTGAGAGGGTTCTACAGTCTTGGTCCGGTAGCAGTCCGTGTCCAAGACCCATTCGGATTATTTCACAAGGAAAAGGAGCTGCATGTCTACAATGACTTCCTTGTGTTCCCGAAAATGGAAGACCTCAAAGAAACATTCGTTAAGTCCCGTGTCCCTAAGATTTTCACTGGTGCAGTGAATATCCGTCAACCAGGACCTGGTTCTGAATTCTACTCACTCCGTGAGTATTTCGAAGGTGACTCATTCCGAGCAATTAACTGGTCTGCGTATGCTAGAAGTGGTAAGTTGATGGTCAACGAACGTGAAAGAGATGCAGTCAGCGATATCATCCTGATTGTAGATTCTCGTGCGGTATCTGAGACAGGACCTGTTTCTAGGAATGCTTTGGTATATTCTACCAGGGCTGCTGCTAGTCTTGCTAAGTATTTCTTAGGAAGGAGAGATTCTGTAGGATTAATCACATATGGAGATGAAGTAGTAAGTGTCGATAGAGATACTGGAAAGAAACAACTCTACGTCATTTTAACTAAACTTGCAGGTGCAATGGCCCGTGGAAACATACCTCTACAAGTCGTTGTTAACCGAATCTTGCCACACATCAACAAAGGAAGTCCAATCATTGTTCTATCCAATTTAGAAGATGATCCAACTGTTGTCAGTGCATTGCGAGACTTCAGAGCTCGCGACTTCGATGTAACAGTACTTACACCATCTAGTCTAGAATTTGAATTCGATGCTAAGAGATTAGACCGTACTGGATACGAAGTTCTGAAAACAGAAAGAGACGTACTAATCAGTGAACTAAGAGGCTTAGGTGTCAATATAATGGATTGGGAGCCAGATATGCTCCTATCTACCGCACTAGCAGGTGCAAGAGGATTCTGAGGAGGGAAATGAATGGCTACTAAATCTGGCGATACTGCACATCTTTACGATGGAAAGACTGTCCGTTCATCTGCTCCTTCAAGAAAGAAGTTAGCAGGAACCGCATCTTCTACCGGAGAAATTCCAAAGGATGCAATACCTACTGTAGAAATTCCGTCTTTCATAGAGAGCCTTCTAGGAGGACCGCTTGTTCCTAAGATGAAATTCCTACCTGCTGACAAGATGGTTCAGAATTTACAACTTGGATGCTACGGTGTATTAATCGCCTTAGGGGTGCTCACTTACATCGTAACTCCAGCAGTTGGTACAATCTGGTTTGCAATAACCGGTTCAATGGCCGCAGCAAATATTCTGCAACTGATAGTTGTAGTTGCTGCAATAGGTACTGGTTTCTGGGGAACAATGACTAGAGATGCTAGATTTATGCTAGCCTCCTATGTTCTGTTTATTGTGTCTGTAATGAGATTTGCTTCATCAAAGGTTTCACTTTCACAAGATGTGTTTGGCTTCGGAGACAGCCAATTCTTACTCACCATTTTGGTTGTAGTGTACGCTGTTTTACTGGTCATGTATTTCGAACTTTCAAATGGAGTTCTTAGATTTAGTATGCTGGATACTTCAATTCGTACAAGAGAAGTATACGTAATGAACGTGAAGAAGATCATCGGCAAGTATCACCGTTCTCTGGTAATCAACCCTCTAATCGCTGGCACTTTGGCTATGCTTGTCCTATCGGTAAACACAATCTTACCAGCATTTATCTCATTATTCTCTGCGCAAACTGCACTCAGAATGGAAGAGTCTGTAGAATTGATTTCCGTCTACGGTGTCGCCTTAGGTACACTGTTCGTCTTTATCGTAGTTGGCGGCCTATTCGCACTAGACCTTCCAACTCACATACAGTCGTGGCGAGAGAACAAAGAGTGATACAACTCTGTCAAAGTTGATGGCAAATCATCGGAGTCGATGATTAATCTTGTACCGTAATCATTTGTAGAAACCTCTTCATGTTCAATCATAATTGGTAATTTACCGATTACAGAAATCATAGCCGTTCTATATTCAATTCGACCAGTCAGTAAATCCTCAACTAATGGTATGTCGTGGGTTGGAATAATTAATTTCATACCTTCAGGGGTTGAGCGCATCAACCAAGGTATCACGTCTAATTGCTCCATTCGGGATACTAGTTCACTGGCTAGAGGTTTTTTGTCTGTAATGACGGCAACCCCTGGTTGACAACCAATCGCAATTGTTGTTGAAGCATCTATATCCGGTCCAATTACAGTTGGAGCATCAATTTCTGGATTGTTTATATTTCGAATTTCAAGAGGAATTCCCTCTTCAACCAGCGGTTTAACCGTTGCAGGGTGAATAATTGGAGTTCCATGCAGTGATAATTCAGAAGCTTGTCCATATCCAAGATAAGGTATCGAAGGAGTATCGATTCCCCAGCGCGGATTTAGTCTCTTTATTCCATCAACATCCTTCCAAAGTATCAACTTTGATGCATTCATTAGTTTTGCAAAAGCAGCAGCAGAGTGGTCTGAACCGCCTCTAGAAAGAAGTGCTAAGTTGCCATCTTCACCTTCTCCGAACCAGCCTGTCAATATTGGGATTCCAATCAATTTGTCACGATCTAATGATTTCGCTGACTCTTGTATGTTGATCTCACTTGCTCTGCCTTTCCCCTTAAGTTTCAGGCCAATGTCTTCTGCACCTACTGGGTGTGCATTCAATCCAAGTGATTGCAGTCTGTGAGCTACAGCCAAAGCACTCAGCCTTTCTCCAGCAGCCAGAATAAGGTTTTCAGAATGAAGTGATGATTCTCCACCTGAAATATTAACCAATTCTTTAGATATGCCCGAGATAACCTTGTCGAACAATTCTTTGAATTCACCTTTGTCAAGCCCTGGCGAGAATAACAAATGCTGTGATTTTAGATCGTTAACTAGCCTTCCAGCGTAATGTGGCTCTCTGGCCGCTCTGATCAACCTATCAGTCATTCCCCAAAGGGCGGAAACTACGACGATAGGTTTCCCTGGAATACTACGTATAGAGTCTGCAATCCTGTCGATGTCGCTACCTTCTCTAAGGCAAGAACCTCCGAACTTGTGAACCACAATATCATCCATCGATGTATCCTCCCTGTACGCCAAGGTCTGCTAGCACAAGACGGGCTACAGCCTCTACAACAGGGCGTGCTCTAGGTGCAATAACCGGGTCGTGCCTTCCCTTGATTGCTAACTCTTCTATCTCTCCTGATATTTGATTGAATGTTTCTTGCGGCTTGGAAATACCACTAGGGGGCTTGAATGTAATTCTTACACGAATCGGTGCGCCGCTGGCCATTCCACCCAATGCTCCATCAGCACCATCTGACAAAGACATATCTTGCCCCCATGTGTCATTATGCTGACTACCTCTCATGGTTCCAGCTTTCACTCCTCGTCCAAATTCGACAGCTCTAGCAGCAGGTATTGACATTAGAGCCCTTGCTAATGCAGGTTCAATGCCGTCAAACCAAGGCTCTCCAAGACCTACTGGTAACCCAGAGATTACCAAGTCAACCCGGCTTCCTAGCGAATCACCATCTTTGCGGGCCTTTTCTGCAAGAGCAATTCCTTCTTCACCCTCTAACCCGCCTAATGCACCGACGGTTGCTTCGACTTTCCATTCACTAGGTATAATCGTTCTAGAAAGTGATCCAGCGGCAACAAGTCCAGCGGTAAGCCTAGCAGAGAATGAGCCGCCGCCTCGTAAGTCAGCAGCGCCCTCAGTTTTGATGTTGATAGGGTGGTCAACATGGCCAGGACGAGGTTGGTAAGGCAAAAACGAATAATCCTTAGAACGAACATCTCGATTCTTGATGATAAGTAGAATCGGCATACCTGTTGTTTTACCGTTGTGAACTCCTGACATAATGTCAACCTCGTCAGTTTCCTTTCTTTTACTAGCAAGTCCCGAACCAGGCCGCCTTGAAATCATGTCGGTGATTAATTGTTCTAAATCGAACTCCACATTAGGTGGCATTCCTTCTATAAGAGCGCCTACTGCGGGGCCATGGGACTCTCCAAAAAGAGTCACTACAACATTTTCGCCTAGGCTCATGCGCATGTTTAACAGTTAATCGGGAGCGTGGCTTATTGATGAATGTGATTATTCGTCCATAGCACCAAATTCTGCGTTTATGATTGTAGTTTCCATGATTTCCACATCATCGTATTTTTGATACCAATTATGCAATCTATCGATAGTTGAGCGACTAATCGACGGGGCAAAAATCGCTAATGCCGGGCCGGAACCACTTATTCCAGCAGCCCTAGCTCCATTCATTACAGCATCATTAGCCATTCTTTTCGCAGTATTGTCATTCAATGCTCCAATAACTCCTCTTCCATTCCATGTTAAGGCGACTAAGTCCTTGCCTTCCTGTAGTGCAGTAAGGGCCTGAGTGAACGCTTGTTGCTGATATGCAAAGTCTTCCAAAACAGGTCGTTGCTCTCGAGCACCTCTCAATATCAGAATCACGGCCCAATCTTCTGAAAGTGGTCCTTGTGACTCAAGTAACAAGCCAGACCTTGCATCTGGAGCATTGGCATCTATCAATTTCCAACCACCTTCAATAGCAGCCCATGAATCATCATAACTTCCAGTAATTGAAACTCCAGATGCTAATTGTGCAGATGCTGCAATATCGACAATGTCTGCGTTTTCTAGTTCAATTCCAGTTGCATCACACAATGCTTTGATCGCCGCAACAGAAACCGCAGAACTTGATTTCAAACCTTGACGTGGCGGGATTTTGGACTTTACAGACCAAAACAATTCACCTTCTGGCAAATTATGCCCGGCAGCTTTCCAAGAGTCAAATACGGCTTCTAAAAGGCCATCGGGATCGGATAAAACCTTCTTTGACTCCTTGTCCAGAAGTCTAACTTTCACAGGTAAATCCAATGCAAGTGATGCGCCATAGCCTAGGCCAGCAGCATGAAGGAGACTACAACTCCCATTTGCTGTTCCGACCCCTAATACTGCCATGGTGACACCTATTTTTCGGTGACCTCTGCACTTATTGGTGTCCCAATATGGCGGCCGAATCCACCATTCCAACCCAACAAAATTGTTTCTTTTACTAATTCTGTAATCGAAATTAATTGGGTGGAAGATGATACAAGCCTAACGGTCTCCGCTTGCTGAAGAAGTGCACCTGCTTCATTATTGTTTTCATCCTTCCAGCGGAATAAAATAAATGGACGCCTCTCAATTTTGACACGACCTACAGTTGCAGAGCGAGAACTTCCATCTGAGTTAACGACCATCACTTCATCTCCCATGCTGATTTCGCTGAGGTATGATGTGCTTCCATCTGCCATCAAAATGTAAGAGTGGGCCGCACCAGCATTAACCCTGAATGGTCTTGTAGGGACAAATTCAGATTCCACCGTTTCACCATGAACCATTACCATGGACGCTGCACTAGAACCAACTAACATGCCTTCTCCAGTGCCTAGGAGCGATGTTAAGTCTACACAAACCCGGTCCCCAATGCCGCCTTCTTTAACTTCGATAACTTCTATTTCTGTCAAAGAGATATTACCTGTTTTAACCGGTTTGTCAATCTCTTCAGTAATCTCTCCTCTCTGCGATTTGGCAATCAAAGCAGTTGGCAATACATCTTCTGTGACCAAGATTGCATCAACTCCAATTTGCAAGGCGAAAGCCGCACCAAGAACTTGCTCAGAAGAGGAAATACGTGCTGCAACTTTGGTAGGCACCCCATCACATGCTGCGATAATATTCTCTATCGGGATCATTTTCCATTCCCCTAGTTCAAGAAGAATCCATTCAACGCTCCCAGACATGGACCTTGCTTTAGCCTGGCCACCCGAACTTCCAACATCTACAACCCGGCCAACCTGACGTCCATTGATATACAGTGCAGCACCATCGATTTCTAAATCATCACCCACTAGAAGGTCAACACCCTCTTGACGAGTTCCTGATTCGAGCCAAACCTGCATTTCCATCACAATCCGGCATCTTGCATGGCTTGTTGAACATTAGCGCCATCGTGAATAATCGCTCTAAGTGCAGTAACCATCTTTCCAGGTGTTGCGTGAGAGAATACTTGTCTTCCCATACAAACACCTCCGCCGCCAGCTTGCATTGCTTGGTAAACAGTAGTGAGTGTTTCTTCAGTTGTCGAGCCAGCAGGGCCACCTGCGATTAGTACTGGAATTGGAACAGAATCTGTGACCTTTTGAAACGATTCAATAGATCCAGTCCATTTTGTCTTGACGACATCACAACCCATTTCGAAAGCAAGTCTAGCAGCATGTGCTGCTCCATGAGTATCATCTCCTTCCATGACGTCCAAATTTTCCCCTCTTGGGTAAATCATTCCTAATACTGGACAAGATAGGAAGTGTGCATCTTGAGTGACGAGTCCCAGCCGTTCGATCATTTCTGGTTCATCGGGGCTCCCCATATTTACTTGCACGCTGACTCCTTTAGCACCTCGTGAAAGTGACTCTTCAACACTCCCAACCAGTACTTTATCACTAGACCTGGAGCCTGCATGCCTAGTTGATACAGACAGGTGTGACACCATATTAGCGTCCATTGAATATCTGGAAACAACCCCTTTCTGTGCTACAATCGCATCTGCATGCGAAATTTCAGCAATCAGATTATCAAGGTCTTCTAAGCCTTTGACCGGGTAATCAGAGACTCCATGATCAATTGGAATCCAAACACCTTTTCCGTTAGGTAGTAGAGAATCTGTATCTCCCATATTGTCTGGCTGGGGGAGTATTGTAGACAAGACTTTCCTCATTTAGATAAATGAGTATTTACGGCCCATTCTATCATTGCGGCCTCTGCCTTCGACAGATGCTCTTGTAATGTTGAGCGCGGAATTTGAGTTAAATCAGACAATTCCTTTTTAGTTATTTTACGTGGATTTTCATAATACCCAGATTGAACTGCTAAAGTTGCAATCTCCAATTGTTTTGGTGTCAGGACCTGAAGTATCGTATCTTCGATTTCTGCAATGTCGACAACATTTACGCTGTCAGGAGGAAGTAGTATTCTAGCGGCTTTCAAAAAACCACTGACGCCTTCTGGCAAACCTCTGATTGTAATTTGTACCCCTTCTTCTCCGATTACATATGGAGGAATTACATGCAGACTATCGAAATTAATTGCAGCAACAGATAATGGGTGGTTATTCCACACTACTATGTATCCCTCGTCTCCTCTATTTGGGAGGGGGTGAGGATTCATTGGTCCTTCAACCTTCAAGAAGTCTATTTCGTTAAGTTCACTAGGGCCTTTTCCTTCTTTGAAATGAATTTTAACAAGTTGTCTGACTCCGACCTTGGTGACTTCTAGGTGAGCGACTACTTCGTACATTGAAGCAACATCGGTAATCATTTTTATTTCAGAGCGTGCAACTGTCTCGGGATTCCACTTCAACTGAACCTCGCGCATGGACCAGTGATTAGGCCGTAATATAAGAACTTGAAAGGAGAAGTCTGACTGTGAATACGATGATTACAGGCGATGGTAATAAGTCCCAGTTTGTATTAGCCCCTGTTATGGACCTTGCTTCATGGCTTATGATTGGTTTTCTCGGCGGAGCCTTTCTGTTCGGAATCTGGTTCATGTTGGTCAGAGATGATGACCGTAGTGGCCGTTCTATGACGATTCATCGTCAAGACTTAACTCGCAGGGGTACTCCTGATTTTTCAGAAGCCCACAATGTGTTTGATCGCAAATTGGCAGAAGTTGAGCGCCACCTTGCATCCAAGAGAAGAGACGAAAGGGCTATTCTATTGGCAGAAGAAGAGGCAAGGAAATCACTGGCTGAAGATGCTGCAAACAAATTGATTGAAGAAGAAAACGCTAGATTAGCCAAGATTGAAGCAGAAGAAAACCGCATCAAAGCAGAAGCTGAGGCTGAACGTGATGCAGAATTAGAGGCAGAAAGGAAAGAGGCTGAGGAGAGAGAAGCAGAACGCTTAGCAGAAGAAAACCGCCTCGCTGAGGAGTTAGAATCTGAAAGGCAAGAAGAACTTGCGGCAGCTGAAGAAGAAAGGCTGCTTGAACTTGAGTCACTAAAGGAATCAGAAGCGATGGAGGCTCAGATGGAATCTGAAGCGGCTACTTCTGATTTGGAAGAAAGGCTGGAAAGAGAAGGCGCAAAGTCTTCAGAAGTACAGGTATCTCTAATGTGGGATAATTACAATGACCTTGATTTGCATGTACTGTGTCCATCCGGAGAAAGAATCCACGGTGGTAACAAGAATTCAGAATGTGGTGGAGAATTGGATGTCGATGCTAATGTCCGTCCTGAAACTAAGAAGCCAGTGGAGAACATTGTATGGCCTGACTTCAAAGCCCCTCCAGGTTCTTACAAGGTGTATGTCCATCATTACAAGAAGCACAACAAGCGCCGCTCAAAAGACCCTACAAAGTTCAGAGTGGTGGTAAACTCTGGAGGTTCAGTAGCGCATTACGAAGGTGAACTTTCTAGTGGAGACCCGATCCAGTTAGTTTGTGAGTTCGAATTAGAGGCCCCTGAACAACGCGGCTCTGATGAAGAGAGGGAAGTTGCACTAGTTGCTGAAGAAATCGAAAAGATAGCAGAGGAAGAGCGTCTGGCAATTGAAATAGAAGAGAATCGTCAAGAAGAGTTCGCTGCAGCAGAAGAACAAAGGTTAGCTGAAATCGTTGAAAACGAAGCGTCAGAATTAGAATCAATCAAGGCAACTCAACAAGCATTGAAAGAACTAAAGGAGAGACTCGAAAGAGAAGGTGCCAAATCATCTGACGTTCAGATATCTTTGATTTGGAACAACTACAATGATCTTGACCTACACGTTGTATGTCCATCAGGAGAGAGAATTCACGGTGGAAATAGAGAATCAGCTTGTGGAGGAGAATTAGATGTTGATGCGAACGTGCGTCCTGAATCTAAGAAACCTGTTGAGAATGTTGTTTGGCCGGAAGGAAAAGCACCTGGTGGAACTTACAAAGCATATGTCCACCATTACAAGAAGCACAAGAAGCGACGTTCAAAGGACCCTACAACATTCAAGGTTATCTGTAATGCAGGTGGAGATATTCAAGAGTACGATGGTAAAATCTCCAGTGGTGACCCAATTATGTTAATCAGTGAGTTTACAATTGAAGATCCTGAAACTAGGGCTGCTAAAGCAGCAGAAGCCAAGTCTAAACTGGCGGCTCTACAAAGCGGTGAGTGGGATGGTAGTGCAGACCCAGATGACGACACAAATGAGTGAAGTTATCTCAAACTGATTTCAGGATAGTATTTTATCGAGTTCACCGTTTTCAACGGCTTTCTTGATTGAACGTGCAATACGTCTACCTGTGGACATAAATGGTTCATTGATGTCACTGTAAGGTGAGCCACCAACGAATGGATTAGAGCCTGCTACAATCCGTGCGCTAATTTCGAAAACTCTGAATTCTAATTTGTCAGTTACAATGGTTTCTAAACAAAATGCACCAATCATACCTCTTGCGCCTTCTTCTAATTCGAATGAGGCCGCAACAGTTCCTTCAGCCATTTCAAAAGCTCTAGGGAGTAGACTTTCACGAATTACTACCGGTTGATTACCGGTTACAACAAATGATGGCTCAAGGCTCATCTCTCTCAAATCTCTAAGGCTGCCTAATTTGTAGAACTCATCGACGTTGGATTCATCTCTTCGATCCATACTCATCAGTTCAAGACGGCCTAGATTCTTCCCAGCATTACTTCCTCTGCCCTGAACTTGGAATCCATCATCGGCAGTAGGGTCAAAGAAAAAGTGAAGGTAATATCTGCATCCTAGTACATACTCTTGAATCGTAAACTCTTCATCGAGGTTTACATTACGCTTGAAATCTCTATAGTCTCTAGCAATGAAATATCCTTCTCCGCCTTTGGCGCCAGCGTACTTCACAATTACTGGCCCATCGATATCGTGGGGGTCATCGACCACCTTTGGCATTGAACAACCGCCTTCTTCAAGCCACTTCCTTTGGCGCTCTCTACTGCTCTCCCAGTGTAGTATTCCTCTGTTTCCAAAAGTTGGAACTTCTAAATTCTTGAAATTTGAACTTCCTAAGTACTCGACAAGAGAACCATGAGGGATGATGATTACGTTTTGTTCTCTAAACCATTCTGCATGATCTAACATCTCTCTATAATTGTCGAGCATTAACCATTCATCAGGCTCTGCTCCAGGGAATGCCGAGTAGAATCTTCGGCGATTTTCGCCAACTGCAATTCCTAAAGTCTTGAAACCTTCCTGTCTTGCTCCATGTAGTATCTGAAGCGATGAATGAGAAGCGACCACTCCGATTGTGATTTGCTCAGGGTCGTAGGAATCAAGCCAATTCCGCAACAGTCCTATGTCTACGCCCATGCCGACGGCTTTTGTGTTTCATTAATGACTATTACGGAATTAGAATACTGAAATAATAGTTTGAACAGATAATTCTCGTAATCCAAGGGCGTTTTCTCCGTCAAGGTTTCAAGCCCTGCTCAGTCTGCGAGTAACATGAGCAGCGAAACCCCCGGTAGCCGAATGACTTACGGAAACTACCTGCAATTGGATGAATTGCTATCACTTCAATCGGGACCGGATGGCCATAATCCTCCACCTTCGAACCACGAAATGCATTTTATCGTTGTACACCAAGCATTTGAATTGTGGTTCAAACAAGTTAATCGCGAATTAGAAGAAGCCCTTCATTTGCTGAATGTTCCCGATGTTGAAGAAAATAAAATCCCGGTAGTTGTTAGCCATTTGGAGAGATGTTCGGAGATATTCAGGCTATTGGCCTCTCAATGGAAAGTAATGGAGACGTTATCACCACAAGATTTCCTAGCATTCCGTGACCGTTTAGGAACTTCTTCAGGCTTTGAAAGTTGGCAAATGCGAACGTTGGAGATGTTGTTGGGGTTGAAATCTGAGCAACGTGTTGGAGGGATGGACCCAATGGAACATAATAGAAAGTTGCACTCT